>ERZ1090879.180-NODE-180-length-43033-cov-5.642422_pt1 | contig 43033 bp, 29 predicted proteins | sample MGYA00478472_ERZ1090879 | MGnify/ENA primary metagenome ERZ1090879 (study PRJEB33644, sample SAMEA5815723) | chicken gut metagenome | biome: Chicken; feature: Gastrointestinal Tract; material: Caecum | place: Ireland | collected 2019-01-01 | study: A study of the... | reverse complement strand
GGTTGTTTTATCCACTCGGCCGCCTGCTGGCCGGGGGGGGCGATTCCTCTGTAAGAACAATTTTAACATTGTTTCGCATGCCAAATCCCGTCTCCCGCCCTTTTGCCATTTCCGAAATCAAGGCAAGGGGAAGCGGAGAGCAGCCCTCACTTCTCCTGAGGTTCCGTGTCCGAACGGGCGGCAAAATAGCGTTTGATGATGTCAAACATCTCGTCCGAGACGACGTGTTCGACGCGGCAGGCATTTTCCTCGGCGAGCTTTGCGTCTGCCCCCATCCGAATGAAGGCATCGGTGATCACGCGGTGCTTTTCATAGATGTCCTCTGCCTTTTTCTGCCCGGCCGCCGTCAGCGCAATGTCTCCGTTCTCGTCAATCTGAATCAGGCCGCCGTCCTCAAGCAGATTGACCGCACGCGAAACGCTCGACTTGGCGTAGCCAAGCTCCTCGACAATGTCCACCGATCGGACGTTCGCCTTGCGCGACCGCAACAACAAGATCGTCTCGAGATACATTTCCTGCGATTCATGCGTTCTCATGGTATTTCTGCCCCTTTTGCGTATTATACAACATTTCCCGCCCTTTGTAAACCCCTGTTCGGCGCCGATGTTCTGCGGGGAACTCCTTCAGTCGGCAAACATCTCGATCCATTCGCAAAGACGGGCGCTCTCCTCCCCGTCCAAACCTTCAAAGCGAACGGTCAGAACGGGCTTTTCCTGTCCGTCAACGCATTTTTTCCGCGCATACCGCACGACTGCGTCCTGCGGCACGGGCAGATCCAGGCAGTATTCCTCCGCCTCCGACGGCGCAGGCACTCTTCCGCAACAGAGCACCTCTTCGCCGACACGGACACAGAGCGGACGATCGGCGTCTTCCCGCCGCAGACGAATGCGCAGGACATTTTTCTTGGACAAGTCGACGCGGAAATCATAGGAGAACCATCCGCCCGGCAGACAGCGTCGGCTTGTCCCGCGCGACGTCTCGGAAAGCGTATGTTCCTCGCGAAGCGAATGCCATGCGTCCGTCTCGTACTGCCCGTAACCCGGCTGAACGACGTCGATCGGGACGCGCTCTTTTTCTTCCGCCCTGCGCGCACCGTCCCGCAAATGCAGATAGACGGCATACCGCTCCCGAAAGCGCGCATAGTGCAACCCGAACACAAAAGGAACGTCTCCGCCCGTGAGCAAAAACCGATCGCCCTGCCGCACAAGATAGTGCTCCGGGTGCGCGATCACCTCCGCGACATTCGGGAAATAGACGCTCTCCGTGGAAAGAATCCGCCGCGCGGGAATGGTGACATCTACCCCCGTCGTGGTCTCCTGCTCGTCCTCCGTTCCGAGATCCGCCGACAGCACCGCGCCGCCATAGGTAAATGCAAAGACGTCTTTGCAATCGGGCAATCCGTGCAAGCGCACCCCGACGGGAATGACGATATGCAGAAGATCTCCCTGCGCGACAGGAACGGCAATATGCCCGTTCTGTTGTTCAAAAGCCTGTCCTGCGCCATTCTTTTCCAAGGTTATGGCACCGTTTGCCCAATCGGGGACGCGCAGGTATAAGACAAAGGGCGCGGGCGCGCACCCGATGCGAATCTCTGCTTCCTCCTCCATAGGGAAATTGCACGACACATCCAGAACGCGCGCGTCCGCTTCCACCCGCATGGAGAGATACTGCTCCAAATAAATGTCATTCCCGCGCACATATGCGGCGCTGTCGCCCAGCTTCGTGAAGTTCTCCATGCCGCTTCCCGTACAGCACCAGAACTTGTCATACGGGCGGGAAAACACCTTGAAATATCCGCTCGCCATCGGCTGAAAGTACGTCGTCATGCCCGTCTCGGGATTCTGCGAGGAAAGCACGGAATTGGTGAACGCATTGTCATAATAATCGGTGTAGTACTTGTCCCCCGTCACACAAAAGAGCAGACGGGCAAGCTTGAGCATATTATAGACGTTGCACGTTTCGCAATTACAGTTGGTACGCTCCGCATCGAGCACATAGTCCGCACCGAAGTGCTCCCATTCCGAATTCCCGCCCGTCACATAGGTATGCCGCTCCAAAACCATGCGGAAAAACACCTCTGCAACGCGCAGATAGCGCGTCGCGTCCACGCGTTCTCCGTCTACGCTCGTTCCGTCCAGACAGACATACCGCTTGAGGGCTCCCAGCACTTTCGGGATCGTCGTGTTCGCATGACGGTCTTTCAGGACATCCTTCCCCTCCGAGAGAATGGCGTCAAAGAGCGGCTCTTCGTCAAAGACGTGCGCCGCGCGTGCATAGTCCGCGTTTCCCGTACGGGCATAGAGTTCGTACAGGCAGTCGTTCATTCCGCCGTATTCAACGGACAAAACCCTGTCCCGCGTCTCTTTATCCCAGGAAAGCGCCCGTCGGACCACCCAGTCGCCGAGCGCGCTTGCCGCCGCGAGCACGGGCGCATACCGCGATGCGTCATATGCGTCGATCAGCCCCGCAAGGAGTTTGTGCAGTGTGTACCACGGCACCCAGGCCTCCGTGACGATGTTCGTCCTAGCGCGCTCCACGTTGTCAAACTGTGCCGCGGGACCGCCTTCGATCAAGGGCGCCGCCCAGAGCAATCCGCCGTTTTTCGGGCCGCATTCCGAGAACGCATCGCCGATCCGTCGAATGCGTCCGAGAAATTCCTCCCGCGCTTGGGCGGGAACGCCCGAATTGCGCGCCGCCTGCGCGATTGCCGAAAGATAGTGTCCCATCGTATGGCCGCCGATGAGAAGATTCTCCCAGCCGCCGTAGCGTGCATAGGCGGTCGGAATGCCCGCGTTTTCGTAAAACCCCGCAAGCAGCCTTCCGACGTCCAGGGAAAGCAGATACCGCACCTCCTTGGCGAGGGCGTTTTCCATAAATTCCCCGCGCAGCCGAATTTTCCCCAAGGGCAACGGCTCGGCAAACAACGTCATATCGCTCCCCCCTTTCGCAATGTCTCCAGAAACGCATGACAGCCTTCGGATATGTCCGCAAAGGTCGCGTCAAAATTGCCCGTGAACCAGGGATCGGCTATCGCACGCGGGTGCGGCGTAAAATCCAGCAACAGCCCCACCTTCGCACGGCAATCCCCGAGAATCCTGCGCATATGCCGCTCGTTTTCCGCGTCCATGCCGAGAATGTAATCATACGCCTCTCCGTCGGCACGCGTCAGAAGCCGCGCCCGATGCGGAACAAGCGGAATCCCCTCTTGCGCCAGTTTCTCCCGCGTCCCGCGGTGCGGCGCGTGCCCGAGCGCATCCGTATGCGTCGCCGCTGACCCGATCACGAATTTCGCGGACAGCCCCTCGCGCCTGACAAGCTCGGTAAAATAGCTCTCCGCCATCGGAGAACGGCAGATATTGCCGAGACAGACAAACAATACATGAACAGGTTGCATCCTTCGACTCCTTTCGCTTCCGTCTCCGTCTATTCAGCGTCTATGAGAAAAAAATCCCGAGATTGTAATTTTTTCTCACAAATGCTTGCATAATTTGACGAAATAAAGTATAATAAGTTCATGAAAATTTTTGCAGAACGCCTTATCGAACTCAGAAAAGAACGCGGCCTCTCACAGGCGACCGTTGCAAAAGACCTCAATGTCAGCCTCGGAATCATCTGCTATTGGGAAACCAATAAGAGCGATCCGACCGCGGGCAATATCGCAAAAGTCGCACGTTATTTTAACGTCTCCGCCGACTACCTGCTCGGCCTCAACGAACGCGCCGACTGACATCGCCGTCCGGCACTTTCCACAACTGAATCATCCGATCTTCCCTACCGCCTTCCTTTTCCTTACGCGACCCACTTGCTTTTCGGCATCGGAAATACGGTCTTTTTCTGTTGCTTTTTTTGACTGCCCTCGGGCAGTTTTTTTATGCCCTTTTTTCTGTCCTTCTGAGAATAAAACCCCATCCAAAATTCAGAAAGACTTTTTGAACAGCGCCCGCGCACAGACGCTTTTCTGAAAACGTTATGCCGACAGGTACTTAAAAAGCTTGCCTTTCCCTGTATCTTCGTGCATAAAAATTCATATGGAACGAAGCAAATTTTTACGGCGAAAAGGAGTTTTACTCAGCCGTGACGGTGTCCGATTTTTCGCCCGCGCCCTGTTCGGATGCGATCGCGGCGAGGCGTGCGCCGATTTCTTCCGCGCCCGCGCGGTCGCCGCGGGAGAGCAGATATTGCCGCTGAAGCCTTAAAAGTTCCGTAAACGCGGGAGAATCTTCGCGTACGACGGGGGCGCCGAAGAGCAGATCGCGCGGAAGCTCCGCAAGCGGATCGCGTGCGAGGAGCAGCTGCGCCGTCATCACGCGGATCCCGACTTCCGTCTCGCCCGTCCGCGAAGCCAGCTCGCACAGGACAATCCCGTCCGTCTTTCCCGTCGGAAGCTCGGCAGGCAGGAGCTCCGCAATGCCCTCTTCCAGACAAAAAGGCGCAAGAAGCGCAAAGAGCGTCAGGGCAACGCGTAAATCAAATACCAGCCACGGCACGAGCAAAGCGACCCCCGCCGCAATGCTGAAAAAGGGGCCGCCCAAAGCGGCAAGAAAAAATGCCGCGCGCGCGCCTCGTTCCGATTTCAGCGTAAAGCGGGTCTCCCCCGCCTGAGCGTGTCCGAAGGCAAGCCGAATGCCGCGGCCAAAGCTCAGCCAGCCGATCCGCACTTCCTCCAAACGCAACCCGGCGCAAACGCCGAACAAAAGATGTCCCGCCTCATGCACGACTTCGGGAATGCGCAGAACGATCAGCACGAGCGAGCCAACACAGACGAGGCAGGCTTCCCAAAGGCGTTCTTTGTCGGTTGCGGCAAAGACGCGCCAGACCATCCACACAAATGCGGCCCAGGCACACAAAAAGAGCACAAGCCGAACCGTCTTCGCCGCACGCGTTGAAAGCCGCTTCATGACAGCCCCCGCACCGCGAGATACCCCTCCAGGTTGTCCGCGTCCGAGAAATACACGGCGGGCAGACGAAGGGTCTCCATGATCTTCATGAGCAGGACGGTCGCCCCTGCAATGACGTCGGCTCGGCGGGGATCCATGCCGCAGATCTTTTTCCGCTCTTCCGTCGGCGTCATGATGAGACGAAGCGCCGCGGCCTTGACCCAGTCAAGCGAAAGCTCTGCCCCGCTGAGTTTTGACGCATCGTATTCGGACAGACACAGGCACATGCTCGCAAGCGTGGACGCCGTCCCTCCGATCGCATACATTTTGCCCTCTCCGCGGGAAATTCCGCGCAGCGGCCGAACGGCATCCGTCACAAACGCGTCGATCCTGCCGATACTCTGTCCGCACAGATCGAGAATGCGCACCGCACCGACGGGCAGACTGAGCGACGTGCGCACAATCCCGCGTTCGCGGATGCACACCTCCGTACTGGCGCCGCCGATGTCGATGATCCCGCCGTCACCCGTCCCGAGCGCGCCCGAAAGTCCGAGAAGCGCCTCTTCTTCTCCCGAAATGACGTCCACATCCAGCCCGCAAAGCGCCTTGACCCGCGCGCAGAACACCTCCCCGTTGGAGGACGAGCGCACGGCTGCCGTGGGGGACGCGCCCCCCACCGCCCCCGCGCGGCCGCCCCCGAAGGCCAAAATACGGTCCCCCCCCCCGCGGGGCGCCCCCCCCCCCGCGGCGGGGCCGCCCCCCCCCCCCCCCCCCCCCCCCCCCCCCCACGGCCCTCTTCGCAAAATTCGCTTACGGCACGCGCAGTGCGCTCCATGGCGGCATCGGAAAGCGACCCGCTGCAGGACAGTCCCTCCGCAAGACGGGTCGTATTGACCTTTTTATACAAAGTACCGTTCGCCCAAAGCATCAGGCGAACGGAATTGGAACCGATATCGATAACGGCATATTTCATTGTGATCCCCCTCAGTCGGGAAATGTCCAGCCATTCTGAATGGCAAGTTCGCGCAACGTCTCTTCTGCCTGCAATGTCTCAAGCGTGGCCTCTCCGTTCTGGAGAAGCTGTTCATACTGCCGGATTGCGTCGTCGTATTCTGCACTCCGCCGATTGGCGATGCCGATCTGCACGAACTGTACAATGAGAATCACGACAAGAAACAGGATGAGCAATACCCCTGCCGCAGTTCCTCCCGCCGCAATCCTCCTTATTTTTTCGTCGGTGAGACCTTCGCCTCTTCTTCCGGACATGATTTTCGTCCCCTTCGTAATTGTTTTATTTTATTATATAGCTTTTTCGCAAAAAATGCAACAATTTTATGCAGGCTTTTCCGATACACCGCAAAACCCAGCAGACAGGCGAGCAGATGATAGAGCCGCAACGACTCGAACTTACACCCCGCCGCAACCGCAAGCCACACAACGCCGCACACGCCGCCGAAAAAAATGTCGGAGACGACCGTCACGGGCCGCTGCGGAAAGGGCGCGCGCAACAGGCAAAAAAGATCATAGATCGCGCCGCACACCGCGCCGCATGTCGCCGCAACGAGAAAGACAAAAATCTGATCGACGCCGCCCATTCGCCCTCTCCTCACTTCCGCCGAACTACGCAAAAAACCACGCATAAAAGAACGCTTTCACACGCCCCCCTGCGCCCCTCCTCACCTTCCGCCGAACAACACAAGACAAACCGCACAGAGGAGCACGTTTTCATGCGCCCCATGCGCGCTCCCGATCGACGCGCCGCTCACAGGAGACGGAATTGCCGCCGCACGACGCGCGCCTGCCGCGCCATATACAAGCGTACATTCGTACACCTGCACAGCGGCGACGCCCTCACCTGAAGATGCGTGCGACGCCCTTTCCGCCCTGCAAAAAACGGACACTGTCCACGACGCCGCTTGCGGCAAAATTACCGCTTCCCTCCGAGAACGCAAGCACTTTCAGCTTGTTTCCCTCAATGCGGACGCGCGTGCCGTTGACAGTGAGCAAAATCTGGCGGTCAGAAAGCGCCTCTACGCGCTCTACGCCGGAAAAAGTCAACTTGTTTCGGTTTTCCAGGGTGAGAATGCTCTGTTTTGTTTCGCTCTGCATACTCTACTTTATGCCCGTCCGTTGCCTGTCTATGCGAAAAAATCCCGCCGGAATGGCAGGATTTTTTCTTTTTCATACTATTATGTCACACATAGTACTCTGTAAAGTCACTGCTGTTTCGCTTTCGCGCGCGCTTTTGCACGAAGTTCGCTGTCAAGGATCCGCTTGCGGATGCGAATGTTGAGCGGGGTGACCTCCAGAAGCTCGTCGTCGCCGATAAATTCGAGCGCCTCTTCCAGGCTCAGATGCTTGGGCGGAATCAGGCGAAGCGCGTCGTCCGACGAGGAAGAACGCGTGTTGGTGAGGTGCTTCGTCTTGCAGACATTGACGTTGATGTCCTCGTCCTTGGGCGAGCACCCGACGACCATCCCCTCGTAGACGGGCGTACCCGGATCAATGAAGAGCGTCCCGCGGCCTTGTGCGTTGAACAGACCGTAGGTGACCGCCTCGCCCGTCTCAAACGCAACGAGAGAGCCCGTCGAACGGCGGCTGATCTCCCCTTTGTAGGGCTGATACTCGAAGAACACCGAGCTCATGACCCCCTCACCCTTGGTATCGGTAAGGAATTCGCTCTTATAGCCGAACAGGCCGCGTGCGGGGACGAGGAACTCCAGACGCATCCGCGAGCCCATGGCGTGCATATGCACAAGCTCGCCCTTCCGCTCGCCCATGCTCTGGAAAACCGGTCCCGTGCTGTCTCCGGGGACGTCGACGATGAGGCGTTCAATGGGTTCGTACTTGACCCCGTCGATCTCCTTATAGAGCACCTTGGGCGAACTGACCTGGAACTCATATCCCTCGCGGCGCATCGTCTCGATGAGAATGGAAAGGTGCATTTCCCCTCTGCCGCTCACGCGGAAGGCGTCCGTCGAATCGGTATCCTCCACGCGCAGGGAGACGTCGCGCAAGAGCTCGCGATAAAGCCGCTCGCGCAGATGGCGGGTCGTGACAAACTTGCCCTCCTTGCCCGCAAATGGAGAATCGTTGATGGAGAAGATCATCTCGACCGTGGGATCGGAGATCTTGACAAAGGCGACGGGCTCCACACAGTCGGAGGCACAGACGGTATCTCCGATGTTGATTTTTTCCAGTCCGGAGAAGCAGACAATGTCGCCCGCCGATGCGCTCTCGCAGGGAACGCGGTTGAGCCCTTCGATCTCGTACAGATTGACGATCTTCCCGCGCAGATTGACTTCGGGATGGTTGTGGTTGCAGACCGTAACGTCCGCGCCCTGTCGTGCCACGCCGCGCTCGATTCGGCCGATGCCGATTCTGCCGACGTAGTCGTTGTAATCGATGGAAGAGACAAGAATCTGAAGCGGCCCCTTGTCGTCCATATCGAGGGGCGGGAAATGCGACAGAATCATGTCGAACAAGGGCGTAAGATCGGTGCCGCGCTCGTTCTCGTCAAGCGACGCCGTTCCGTCTCTGCCCGAGCAGAACACAAAGGGACTTTCAAGCTGTTCATCCGACGCATTCAGATCCATCAGAAGCTCCAGCACTTCGTCGACGACCTCTTTGATGCGCGCATCGGGACGGTCGATCTTATTGACGACAATGATGAGCTTCAAGCCCATTTCGAGCGCCTTCTGCGTGACGAAGCGCGTCTGCGGCATGGGGCCTTCGGCGGCGTCCACGAGAATGAGCACGCCGGAGACCATCTTGAGCACGCGCTCCACTTCGCCCGAAAAGTCGGCGTGACCGGGCGTGTCGATGATGTTGATCTTGACGCCCTTGTAGTGAACGGATGTGTTCTTGGCAAGGATGGTGATGCCGCGCTCCCGTTCCAGCGCGCCCGAGTCCATGACACGCTCTTCCACAACCTGATTTTCGCGGAACGTGCCTGCCTGTTTGAGCATCTGGTCGACCAGCGTCGTCTTGCCGTGGTCGACGTGTGCAATGATCGCAATATTCCGTAAATCTTCTCTGACCATAGATACCTCTGTAAAATGTTCGTCCGACTTGATATTTTAATACTTTTCGGCGCAATACGCAAGAAAAAACGCCCGCTTCGGCGAAAAAAATTGCCCCGCAGGGCAATCAGAACGCCTTTGGCGCAAATTGCCCCGCAGGGCAATCAGAACGCCTTTGGCGCAAGATTTTTGTAGGTACAGAAACGGATCATATACCCGTTGTCCTCCACGGGTTCGCTCTCCGCGACAAGCGCAAAATTCGCGTCCGCGTCGAGATCGGGAACGAACGTATCCGCACCCCCGACCGCGTCCACGCGCGTGACGAGCACCTCCGTGCAATAGGGAATGAGCAGTCTGTAAACGCTCGCTCCGCCGATGACGTACACGTCCTCCGCAGGGTATTTCTTCACCTCGCGAAGCAGTTCGTCCAGCGAATGAACGGAGATGACGCCCTCCCCCGCGTCCTCGGGACAGAGCACGATGTTGGTGCGGTTTTTGAGCGGTTTCCCCTCGGGGAAGGAGCGCAGGGTGTTCAGCCCCATCACCACAACTTTGCCCTTTGTCGTTTCGCGGAAAAACTTCATATCGCGAGGCAGGCGGAACATGAGATCGTTCCCCCGTCCGATGCCCCACGCGCGGTCTGCATGAAAAATCGCTCTCATATCGCCACCGGGATCTTCGCCGCAAGCGGCGTGTATTCGTAATTTTCCAGGCGGAAACTGTCCACCGTGAAATCGTAGAAATTCCTGATGTCCGGATCCACAACGAGCTTGGGCGCGGGCTTCGGCTCGTTCGCGATCACCTCTTTCACGATGGGAATGTGTCGATCGTAGAGGTGGGCGTCCGCAATGACGTGCACCAGCTCGCCCGCCTTGAGCCCGCTCACCTGTGCAAACATGATGAGAAGCACGGCATACTGCACCACGTTCCAGCCGTTTGCCGTCAGCATGTCGTTGGAGCGCTGGTTGAGAATGCCGTTGAGCGTGTCCCCTGAGACGTTGAACGTCATCGAATAGGCACAGGGGTAGAGATGCATCTCGTGCAGATCGTCAAAATTATACAGGTTGGTGAGAATGCGGCGGGAGGTCGGATTGTGTTTGAGGTCGTAGAGCACGCGGTCGACCTGATCGAACTCACCCTCTTTATAGATAGATTTTTTCCCGAGCTGATAGCCGTATGCCTTGCCGATGGAGCCCGTCTCGTCCGCCCAGCTGTCCCAGATGTGCGAGTGCAGGTCATGGACGTTGTTGCTCTTCTTCTGCCAGATCCAGAGGATCTCGTCCACGCACGACTTGAACGCACAGCGGCGGATGGTCTGAATGGGAAACTCCTCCCGCAGATCGTATCGGTTGACGATCCCGAATTTTTTGACCGTGTGCGCAGGCGTTCCGTCCTCCCAGTGCGGACGGACTTCGGCGTTGGTGTCCCACACGCCGTTTTCGAGAATATCCTTGCAGTTTGCGATGAAGATCGCATCCGCTCTGCTCATACGCCCCTCCCTTTTCCTCGTTCGTACGTCATGCGCGTGCGGCCGCAATGCGCGCCCGCGTGCGCTCCTCGCCCAAAAGCTGCATGATCGTCCACAGATCGGGCGAGTTGGCCCGCCCCGTCACGGCGATCCGCAGCACCTCCGCAACGTCGGAGACACTCCCCTTGTACGCCGCAGGATTCGCCTTGTAATCGCGCATCTCCGCTGCAAATCCGAGCGATGCGGCGAGCTCTTTGACCTTTGAAAACCATACCTGCGCGTCGTTTTCATACGAATACGTCGCCAGGAAGCCGTCCAGTACGGCATTGCGGGTCGCGTCGTCCACGCGGTAGGCGTCGGTCACTGCGGGCGAGACGAAGAAGTAGCCGATCTCGCCCATCGCCTGTTTTGCCGCGACAAAATCCTTGCGGCGCTTCTTTCCGCCGATGCCCATGCAGAGCGTGAGCACCCGGCAAAGATATTCCTTGTCCGCGAACCAGGTCTTCTGCTCCTCCGTGCCGTACTCCTGCGCCCAGCTCTGAAGGAAGTCGAACATCTCCTCCGCCGAAAGCCGGGAGAGTTCCGTGCGCGAAATGTCGTTGAGTTTATCGAGATCGAAGAGCGCTCCGCTCTTGCCCATCTTCCCGATGCGGAAGGGAAATTCCTCCAGCGGCTTGTCGGGGAACTTCATGTGCCATTCCTCGAAATCGGAATTGAGCAGCGTGAGCATATACACTTTGACCGCAAAGGGATGATAGCCCTCCTGACGGTAATAGGAGAGCGACAGTTCGGGATCCTTGCGCTTGGAGAGCTTGCGCTTGGATTCTCCGTCCATCTTCATGAGCGAACAGTTATGCCCGTACTTGGGACGGCGGAAACCGAGCACGTCAAAGAGCTCGAGGTGAATGGGCAGCGATGCCAGCCATTCCTCGCCGCGGATGACGAGCGTCGTGCGCATGAGGTGATCGTCCACGGCGTGGGCGAAGTGATAGGTCGGAATGCCGTCCGACTTGAGAATGACGACGTCCTGATCGTTTTCGGTGACGGTGACATCGCCCTTGATTTCGTCATGGAAGGTGAATTTGCGGGAGGGATCCCCCATCGACTTCAGGCGGATGACGTAGGGCTTTCCCGCGTCGAGCGCGGCAAGGACGTCCGCTTCGGGCGCGTCCCGCCACTTGGCGTATTTCCCGTAGTAGCCCGTCACTTCCTTGTTCGCCACCTGCACTTCGCGCAGAGCGGAGAGCTCTTCCTCCGTGCAGAAGCACGGGTACGCCCTTCCGCGGCAGATGAGGTCCTTTGCATAGGCGCGGTAGATCTCGGCGCGCTGACGCTGGTACCACGGCCCGTAGGTGTCGTCGCCGCCGATCTCGGCGCCCTCGTCGAAGGCAATGTCAAAGTATTTGAGCGCGGAAATGACCGCCTCCACGGCGCCGTCCACCTTGCGTTTGAGGTCGGTGTCCTCGATGCGCAGATAGAGCCGTCCGCCGCTGCGGTGCGCAATGCGCTCGTTGGCGATCGCGACGAAGAGATTTCCGAGATGAATGAAGCCCGTCGGCGACGGCGCAAGGCGCGTTACCTCCGCATTTTTGGGCAAATCCCGCGGCGGGTACTGTTTTTCATAGCTGTCAAGGGACGGATAATCGCCCGGAAGAAGCCGTTCGGCAAGTGCTTGCAGATCCATAAAACTCCTTATATTCGCGTAAAAATCAAAGCAGACGAAGGGTGTCGGGCGCGATCTCGGCAAGCCCGTTCTCCACGTCGTGGACGAGCGCGACGGCGCGCTCCAGCATGGGCGTCGGCACCCCGACCTGTTTCCCCGTACGAATCGCCGCTCCCGCCACAAAATCGACGTCGCAGCGCTTTCCCGCACGGATGTCGCGCAGCATTCCCGAGCGCGTTTCGGCGTATTTCTTCATGGCAACGGGCAGCAGCAGAGAGGCAAATTTCCCGCCGAACACCTTCAGAAGGTCATGCCCGTTCTGCGGAAGCGCGGTACAGCCGTGCGCGCGCGCAACGGCAAATACCTCGCGCATGAGCCCGAGGACGGGTTTTTTGTATTTTTTGGCGAGCTGATAAAAGCTCAGCCCGGAGATCGCCGAGAGCGTGGAAAATGCCGCGTTGATGGCAAGTTTCGCAAAGCGGATCTCGGGAAGACTGCACACCGTCAGCGTCCCCGCATGGGAAAGCAGCGCCGCGATGGCGTCCAGCTTCTCCCCCTTCCCGTACGCCCCGAGCGCAAGCTGAAAGCCCGTGTCGCTCGTCACGCGTACCGTGCCGGGCGCGACCTTCTCGGCGCTCCAGGAGAGCGTGCAGCCGTAGATGCGGTCATCCCCGAACACCTCCGCGAGCTGCGGCTCGGGAAGTCCGTTCTGCACCGTGACGAGCGCGCCGTCCTCCTTCAGAAAGGGAAGAAGAAACTGCGCCGCCGCACCATTTTCCCGCTGTTTTACGGCGAGAATGATGATGTCGTATTTTCCCTCCATCTGCGAGGGAAGTTTGGCCCGCACTTTGACGCAGCGGGTAAGCGCGCCCTCGATGAGGGCGCCCGAACGATTCATCGCCGCGACGTGCGCCTCGTCATGCGAGACAAACTCGAGCGACATTTCGTCGAGCAGAACGCCGAGCGAGGTCCCCATCGCCCCGGCGCCGTATATGCAAATTCTCATATCGAAAAACCGGCAGCCGCCGCGATCGCATTCACCGTTTCGTCGATCGATCGGCCGTCGCAGCGAACGGTGATGTCTGCATACCGTTCGTAGAGCGGGATCCGCTCGCGATAGATCTCGCCGAGCGTGGTCAGATTCCCGCGCATCACGACGCCCCGACGCACAAGGTCGGGAATGCGGCGCGCTACCTCTTCCTCACTTAATTGAAGATAGACGACCGTCCCCATCGACTTGAAATGCTGCATGGCGCGGTCGGAATAGCACACGCTTCCGCCCGGAGCGATGACACAGCGCATCGCCATGAGCCCCGCATTGACGCGCTCCTCGATCGCCATGAACCCCTCGACGCCCTCGCGCTCGATGATCTCCGACAACAGCGCGCCCTGTTCGCCCTGAATGATGAGATCGGTATCGATAAACCCGTATCCGATTTTTTTTGCGAGCAGAACGCCCGCCGTACTCTTCCCCGACGAAGGCATCCCGATGAGAATAAGGTTGTCCATGTTTTTATTATAGCGTGCGCGCGAACAAATGTCAATTGCGTGCGCTCGCCCAACGAAAAGGAATATGAAATTTTTTCTTTTTCCCGACTTTTTTCCAAATCCCCGCAAAAAAAGTTGTATTTCTTCGGCGGATATGGTATAATTCCCATTGAGTTTTGAAATTATTTGAAAGGGAACATTCATGATCAACAATTTGTTTGCCGTCGTTAACTTCTGGAACGAATCCGTTCAGACGACATATTTTGCCGTCAATTACACCCTCATCGTCCTCATGGCGGTCGCCGCGCTCGCCGCGGTCATTCTCGTCATGCTTCAGCCCGGCAACTCGCAGGGCATCGACGCCCTCGGCGGGACGAGTGAGACCTTCTACGGGAAAAACAAGGGCAGATCCATTGAGTCCAAACTCAAGATGTGGACGATCATCTGCCTTGCGGTGCTTGCCGTACTCGCGATCGTCTTCTTCATCCTGCAGATCCCTGCAATCTGGGGCCCCGTGGAATAAGCGGCGGCTTTCCTCGCAAAGAACACAAACGGGCGGCGCAATGCGGCTCGTTTTTTTCTAATTTGAATTCTCCACAAATTTCGGATTACGGACAACTTATGAACGCAAAACAGACATTACTGCAAAAGATATGCGACGGCTCCTTCGCCCTTCTGACGGAGGAGGACATCGCCAAAAAACTGCATCTCAAGGGAAAGGCCGCGGCCGCCGTCGGCGAATTGCTGCGCTCGCTCGTACAGGAGGGTGCGATCTACTGTGACCTGTCCGGCCGCTTCGGCACCGCCGCGCAATTCGGCGCTCTGCCCGGCACCATCTCGGGAAATGAACGCGGGTTCGGCTTTTTTATCCCTGACGACCCCGCGCTCGACGACCTGTTCATCCCCCATCGCGCGCTGCGCGGCGCATACAACAAGGACAGCGTGCTCGTCTTCAGAAAGGGCGGGCGCTTCGGCGACGAGGGCGAAGTGCTCACCGTCACCAAGCGCGGCTATACCGAACTGGTCGGCACCTTCCGCCGCGAACGGACGGGCGGCTCGCTTCACCCCGATGACCGGAAGTTCTCCACCGACATCTTCATCCCGAGCGACCGCTGCAAGGGTGCCGCAGACGGCGCGAAAGTGGTCGCCCACATCCGCAGTTTCGGCGGACGAATGCCCACGGGCGAAGTGGTAGAAATTCTCGGAAAAAGCGGCGATTTCTTCGTGGAGGAGGCGGCGCTCATCCGCGCCCACAGCCTGAAAGAGGAATTTCCGCCCGAGGTGTTCGAGGCCGCCGAACGGCAGGCCGAGCGCTCTCCGCTCGACGATCTCACGGGACGCGTCGATCTTCGGGACGAACTCATTATCACCGTGGACGGCGAGGACACGCGCGACATCGACGACGCGATCTCCGTCCGCAAAGAGGACGGGAAATTTTATCTCGGCGTGCATATCGCCGACGTCACGCACTACGTCAAGTGGCACAGCGCCATCGACGACGAGGCCTTCTCGCGCGGGACGAGCGTCTACTTCCCCGACCGCGTCCTGCCCATGCTCCCCACCGCCCTCTCCAACAATATCTGCTCGCTCAACGAGGGTGTCCCGCGTCTTACGCTCTCCTGTTTCATGACCGTCGACGCGCAGGGGAACGTCATCGAGCGCCGCGTCATGCCCTCCGTCATCTGCTCCCGTCACCGCATGACCTACAAGGCCGTCACGGCGATCGCGGAAGGCGATCGGGAAGCACAGGCGCAATACCCCGACCTCATCGGCTTCGTCAAAGACGCCGTCGAACTCACGAAGATCCTGCAGCGCAAGCGCGAGGCAAAGGGCGGCGTCGCCCTCGACGTGAAGGAGGCGAAGATCATCTACGAAAACGGCGTCATCTCCATTCCCGACTATGAACGCACCATCTCGCACGAGATGATCGAGCAGTTCATGGTGCTCGCCAACGAGAGTGTGGCGACCGTGATGACGGAAAAGGGAATGCCCTTTGTCTACCGTGTGCACGAGCGGCCCAGTCCGGAAAAGGCGGAGGACTTCCTCACCTTCCTGCGCGAAGCGGGCGTGCATGCAAAGTTCGATCCCTCCAAGGTCTCTCCCGCCGACTACCAGGAGCTGCTTCGGTCTCTGGAGCAATCCCCCCTTTATTCGCTCGTCAACCGCGTCATGCTGCGCTCCATGATGAAGGCGGCCTATTCGCCCGAGAACGTGGGACACTTCGGACTTGCCTCCGAGTGCTATTGCCACTTCACCTCCCCCATCCGCCGCTATCCCGATCTGTGCATTCACCGCATCATAAAAGAGAGCTTTCTCTCGCCCGAAAAGACGCGCGAAAAATATAAAAAATTCGTCGTCGAGGCGGCCGCGAAGTCCTCTGCCTGCGAGAAGAACGCCGCCGAAGCCGAGCGGGACGTGGACGCCCTGTACACGGTCGCCTATATGCAGGACAAGGTCGGCGAAATTTATGAAGCGACCATCTCGGGCGTCACGTCGTTCGGGTTCTTCGCGGAACTTGCCAACACCGTCGAGGGACTCGTCCCCATCGAGACACTCCCCGACGACAGCTATGAATTTGTCGAAGAGCGCTTTCTTCTGCGCGGCACCCGCAACTCCTTCCACCTGGGCGAGGAAGTGCGCGTGCAGGTCGCGGGCGTCGACTGGGGCACCCGCCGCGTGCAGTTCCGATTTTTGGAAAAGATCGTAAAATAGGGAGGCCGTCATGCCGGGAAAAACCATTGCGGTCAACAAATCCGCTTCCTTTGAATACTTCATCGAGGAACGCTATCAGGCAGGCATCGTCCTGGAAGGCGCAGAGGTGAAATCCATGCGCGCCGGGAAGGCGTCTCTCGGCGAGAGCTTCTGCGAGATCCGCGGCGGCGAAGTCTTTCTCAAGAACATGCACGTCGCCGTCTATGACAAGAGCGGCGCTTTTTCCACCCGCGATTCCCGTCGGGAACGCAAGCTCCTGCTCAACCGCATGGAGATCAACAAGATCGTCGGAAAGGTCAACGAACGCGGCTATACGCTCGTTCCGCTCCGCCTGTATTTTCAGGACGCGCTGATCAAAGTGGAAATTGCGCTCTGCAAGGGCAAACATACCTACGACAAGAAAAAGGCGATCGCCGAACGCGACCAGAAACGCGCTCTCGCCCGCGCCGTCAAAGAAATGAACGATTGAGGTAAAACCCATGAAAGACCATATCGAAACGCTCTGCGTTCAGGCAGGCTATCGGCCCGAGACGGGCGAAAGCCGCATCCCCCCCATCGTACAGAGTACGACCTTCTTTTACGGAAATTCCCGCGTCATGGCAGACCTGTTTGACCTGAAGCGGGAAGGATTTTTCTATTCCCGCCTCGCCAATCCCACCGTGGACGCCCTGGAAAAGCGCGTCGCCGCCTTAGAGGGCGGTGTCTGCGGCATCGGCTGCGCGTCGGGAATGTCCGCCGTTCTGCTCACCGCCATGACGCTCTGCGAAGCGGGCGACAACATCGTCACCGCGAGCGAGATCTACGGCGGCACCTTCAACCTGTTTTCCTCGACGCTGAAAAAATTCGGCATTCAGGCACGCTTTTTTGACGTCGACGCGCCCGCCGAGACCATTGACGCCCTCATCGACGAAAAGACCAAGTTCGTCTTTGCCGAGACCATCGCAAATCCCGCCGTCGCCGTTCTCGACTTTGAGAAGGTGTCGGCCGTCTGCAAAAAGCACGGCGTCCTCTTTGTCGTGGACAACACGCTCGCAACGCCCGTGCTCTGCCGTCCCCTCGAATGGGGCGCGAACATCGTCATCCATTCGACGAGCAAATACATGGACGGCCATGCGGCGGCGCTGGGCGGAATGATCGTGGACGGCGGCGCCTTCCCCTATCGCGGAAATCCCCGCTATCCCGCGTTCAACACCCCCGACGCGACCTATCACGGGCTCGTCTATGCCGACCTGCCCGTCGCGTTCGGAACAAAGTGCCGCGCCCAGATGATGCGCGATACGGGCGCCATCATGAGCCCGCAGAACGCCTTTTACACGCTGCTCGGCAGCGACACGCTTGCCCTGCGCATGGAACGGCACAGCCGCAACGCCGAACGCGTGGCGGCCTTCCTCGCCGCACACCCCAAGATCGAATGGGTGCGCTCGGCGACCCTTCCCGACAACAAATACTACGCCCTCGCTAAAAAATATCTGCCGAACGGCACGGGCGGCATGATGAGCTTCGGCATCCGCGGCGACGTATCGGCGTGCGCGCGCTTCATGGAGCACCTCCGCATCGCCACGCAGGAGACGCACGTCGCCGACGTACGCAGCTGTGTCCTGCATCCCGCTTCCACCACGCACCGCCAGCTCACCGAAGAACAGCTCATCGCGGCGGGCATTTCGCCCAACCTCGTACGGCTGTCCGTCGGGATCGAAAATGCAGACGATCTCATCGCCGACCTCGATCAGGCGCTGGAATCGGTATAACCGAGGATCCCCATGCCCATCGTCATTGACCGCAACATTCCCGCATACTCCGTACTGCAGTCGGAGCGCATCGTCGTCATGGACAGAGAACGCGCGACCTCGCAGGACATCCGTCCCATCGAGATCGCCATTCTCAACCTCATGCCGACCAAAAAGGAGACGGAGACGCAATTCATGCGCCTCTTGTCCAACTCCCCCCTTCAGGTCAACATCACCCTCATCCACACCGAGAGCTACCGCTCGCGCAACACCGAAGCAGAATACCTCGGACGGTTCTATCAGTCCTTCGACGCGGTAAAAGACCGCCGCTTTGACGGCATGATCGTCACGGGCGCGCCCGTCGAGGACATGAAGTTCTCCGACGTCGCCTACTGGGATGAACTCGTCCGCCTCTTCAACTGGACCAAGACAAACGTCACGTCCACCATCTTCATCTGCTGGGGCGCAATGGCGGCACTCTACCACTTCTACGGCATCCGAAAATACGCCCTCCCCAATAAGCTGTTCGGCGTTTTTCTCCACCACAAAGAACTTTTTTCCACGCCCGACCCCCTCATGCGCGGGATCTCCGATGAGTTCCATATGTGCCACTCCCGCCATTCCACGGTGCGCGAAACGGATATCCGCAAAGACGAGCGTCTGAAAGTCCTTGCGACCAGCCGCCGCGCGGGCGTCTCCGTTGTGAGCAACATGAGCCACAGCCAGGTGTTTGTCCTGGGCCATATGGAATACGACCGCGATACCCTGCAAAAGGAATATGAACGCGACCTCCAAAAAGGCCTTCCCATCCGCCGCCCCTTCTGCTACTTCGCAGACAAAAGCGGCCGATCGATCAACATGAACTGGTCGTCGACTTCCAACCTCTTTTACAACAACTGGCTGAACTTCGTCTATCAGACTACGCCCTATCGGCTGGATTCCTGACCCCCTGCCGTGCAATAAGGCGCGCCGCGCCGAGAAAGAAGCGGCAAAGGTTGCCGCCCCGCCGATGCCCATATGACACTGCAAAGCACGCTGCGCCAAAGAGAAGTCGTGCAAATCATCCCGCTCCCGCGACACCAAAACGACGTTTTGAGGCGCGCGGTAAGGCAGACTCCCGCAGAACGTCCATAACCGAGACGCCGGATCATAGTATAAGGCATAAAAAAATCTTCCCCGAAGGGAAGATTTTTTTGTTTGCACAGAGGATCATGCCAGCGTGCCGATTTTCACGGTCAGGTTTTCCAGAGCGCTGTGTCCGCCCGCGATACGCACAATGCCCTCTCCCGTATAGAAGTCCTTCTGTACGATGGACATTGCAAACTGTTCTTCGGCGGCGCCGAGCGGCGTATAGGCGAGGTACATATAGAGCGTTGTCCCGATCCGATAGACGTACAGGGTATACGTTCCCTGCGCCACGCCCGTAGGCAGCGCACCGCTTACATAGCGGGAAGGCTGGTTGGACAGAGTTCCCCAGAAGTTCAGATCGGCAAAATTGTAGTCAAAGTATTGCGCCGCATTCGCCTCCTGGAATTCCAGGAAGAGTTCCGAACTCGTTGCGGTCTCTCCGAGCGTAAAGGTCGCCTTTACGGCAAAATCTCCGCTGACCGTGACCGATCCGTTTGCATCTGCCGTCGTCGCCGCAGCAGAAGCAGCCGCGTCGAGCGCCGCCCGATCGACGGCTCCGCACACGTCGCAGAAATGATCGGCGCCGTATTCGCACCCTTCATGCCGCTCCAGCGTTGCCGTTGAGCTCTCGCAGGAGAATCCGATGCAGTACCAGTCGGGAAGCGAACCGCTTGCGGCACGAATGTCATAGATCATGGGGAACGATATGCCGTTGTCGCCTGCACAAAGTATGCAACCTGCAGACATTCGGGGTTTTTCCACTGAAGAACAACCGTGACGGAACAGCTCTGAATGGTGGCAAGGTAGGTCGTCCAATCGGGGCCGAGACGCTTTGTCACCGTCCAATTCATATCGGGGACATTCGTGGTTGCCACATCGGAATCCTGTCCCTGCACATACCAGTCCATACGCACAACGCCGTCGGCTCCGCCTTGGGCGTTCAGCGTCTGCCACAAAAGAACATGTATCGTGTTATAATTCAATTTTCCGTCAGAGGTCATCCTGCCGTAATAGACGGCGCTCTCCCCCTTGCGGAGGACGGACTGCCACTGCGGAATGTTCCACTGCGCGGTATCCAGACTTCCGAACGTAACTGCCGTATCCTCGACAACCGCCCACATCTCCTGTCCGGTCAGCGCAACGGCATCATCCGCCGCATAGAGCACGCCGTCCATCACAAACCCGACCACGCGCTCATCGGAAGCAAGTCCTTCCACCCGCACCATTGCCAGGTCGAGATACAGGCCGTTCTCATAGTAGAATGCTTCAGACCCGACAGAAACCGTTCCCTTATTGGATTCCAGGAAGAAGAGCATCGACTGCGTAACGCCCTTGTCGTCGACATAGGTCAGAAGGCCGTCCTCATAGGTGATCTGCGGTTGGCTTTCCTGCACTTCGGTGAAGGTAACAGGCATTCCGTTGATGTCATAGCCGGAGAGCGTATTTCCCTCCAGACAGAGCAGGTACGAGCTGACAATCATGTCAGCATTGTTAGCAAGAACGATGTTGATATACGCCCCGACAATCCCGTTGACATCCCACGATGCATTTTCATTGACCGTTACGACGGGATATCCGTACTCGTCGATCCTAAACGAAATCTGCGTCGTATCGTTCTTGTACTGCTTGCCGTTCAGCTGTTCAAACGTCACGGATTGCACAGAAGCTTCCGTGCGTGCCGCAATCGTGAACGTCTCGGTATTCGCATAGGTCACCGTCAGGGCGCCGTCCGATAGAGACAGCTTGCAGAGCGCCGACCTGTCCAGCGCATTCAGGAGCGTGCGCGAGGCCTGCGTCCCGGGTTCTGCTTCATAGGCAAAGTACATTCCGTCCAAAACGGCATAGAGGTATTCCCCGCCGTCCCAGTCTTCCATGGAGACGATAACGACCTCATGCGTTGCATCCGACCATACCCCGACAAATTCCGCGTTGGACACAACGGCGAGGAAGATGGCGTAAACGGTGGTATCTGCCTCGAAATAATACGTTCCGAGGTCGATCTGCGTGCCGTTGTCCAGCGCCCAGTACAGGAAGGCATAGCCCGATTTTACGGGGTCTTCCGGGCGATTGGCGCTGTTGAGCCAACCCGAAGTCGTCGTCGTAAAGGTGCCGTAATTGCTGCCGTCCGCGTCCGTGAACGTGATCTCAAACGTGGTCGGAGCAGGCTCCTCTTCCCAGACTGCCGTAAACGTCACGTTGCCGAGCTGCGTGTAATCCTCGGGAATAAACGAACTTCCGCCCGCATAGACCTGTCCCGCATACATCCACCCGCCGAACTGCTTGGTGCCGTTGCTCAGGCCGTCGGACGTCGGAAGCCGGATCCCGCCCTGCGTCCACACGGTGACCCAGACGGGCGCCACGCTTCCGCTCGCGCCCTCGCCGACATCGAACGTCACCTTCCAGGCAAACGCCGCATAGAGCGTCAGGTCGGCCGAAATCGGCGTATCGAAGTCATATTCGCCGTTCTCATCCGTCCAGTAACGGAAGGCCTTTCCGCTTTCCGAGACGGGAATGTCCGTCGGAATCGCCACCGTTTCGCCGACAGAAACCTCTGCCGTTGCGAATACCGTCTCTCCGTTGACGAACGTCACCGTCACCTTGGTATCCGGAGTCTCTCCGCCGCCCTTCGTAAAGGTTGCGATCACCTCATCACCGGAATTGCACAGATACAGCGTGCTTTGATCGGCAGAGAGCCCGACGTAGAAAGCAGGGAACCCGATTCGGAACGCCCAGTATGTGCCGACCCCTGACGGCTTCCATTGCGAATCGCTCTCGTCCGTCACAGAGACCTCGGTATAATCCGTTGCGCCCTCCAGACGATAGGCCAGCTTCATTTCGTCCACATTGACGGAGAACGCGACAACCGTAAAGGAGCCATTGTTGTATTCGCCCTCATAGATCGCCTCGGCGGCGGAAGATTGCGCGAACACCGCCGTAATGGAGGCATCCGCCGTCATGACTGCGGACAGATCGAAATCCGTCTGCGTGTCCGCAGTCACCCACTTGTCGAATGTCTGTCCTTCGGGTGCCGTCGGAACGACGATCTTCGTCGCGTCGGGCGCCGTACCCGCATCCACGAACTGGTTGAGAACACCCTCCACCGTCAGCGTGAAGTAACTGCCTGCAGAGAAGGAAACCTGCTGAACGGGCGTCTCCATGTCGCCGTAGAACGTTCCCGTAAGACCGTCATTGGCGGCGCTGAGCACATAGCAGTACTCCGTTCCCAAGGCCGTATAGCGGATCAGCACATACTTGTCGATCATCGTCACGCTTGCCTGAGACAGATTGCTGCCGTAATACGCCGTATCCTGTGTTATGAGCCATTTCTGAGTCGTTTCGCTCCGCACCCATCTTCCGAGCGTCGCCGAAGCGGCATCTTCGGAGAGCGGCGTCTTTCCTTCAAAAATACTCGTCTGAACGCTTTCTCCCGTCATTTCCACCGTGAGGATTTCGTCTGCAAACGAGAGGACATACGCATTATAGCAGAAGTCATATCCGTAGAACGTGCCGTCCGGCATGGCATAGACCGCGAACGCGACCCCGCCGAAGATGACCGTTCCGACGATCCCTTCCGTCGCATCGGCTCCCGTTTCGGAAACGACGAGTTCAATGTCGCCGTTCTTCCAGACGCCCGCGATCTCGGCAATGTCGGAATAGACGGGAACGTTCTCCCACATGGCATAGACCGTGAGAACATTGTCGACGACAAAATCGCGATAATCGCCCTGCGAGATTGCCGTATTGAGCAGCTCTGTCTTGTCGAGCGACCAGCCCGCAAACTGCATGCCCGTCGGCGCGGTAAATCCGATCTCCTCGGGAAGCCAATAGGTCTTACCAAGCTCGAACGCGTCGTCCGCCATGCTGCCCGTTCCGCCGTTCGCATCGAACTTGACCGTAACGTTGATTATGACCTTCTCCCAGGTCGCCGTCAGACGGACGTCCTCGGCAGGCATCGTAAACGTTGCATTCGGCTGATAGACGGCATCCGAGAGATCTTCCCAATATGCCTCCTCGCCCTCTGCCGCCGTGTTGTGCTGAACCTTCCATCCCGCAAAGGTATAGCCGTCGCGCGTCCAGGGCGATGCGGGGAACGTAAATGCCGCACCCGCTTCCACCTGTACCGCCGCAGGCGTCTCGCCCGCGATCCCGCTTCCGCTGTAAACCCCGCTGTAATAGCTTAAGGTGTATGTCGCGGGAATTTCGGGCATGATCAACGCCCATACCGCCGTAAACGTCACATCGGAAACCACGCGATACGGCGTTCCCGGATCATAGCGGTAACCGTCAAAGACCCAGCCGAAGAATTCCCAGCCTTCCTCGGCGGCAGGCGCCGTCGGCATGGTGATCTCCGAGCCCTCTGCGGCCGTCATCGGGGCGGGAACTTCCGAACCCTCTGCGGCGTGCATTCCCAGTTCAAACGTGATCGTGTGCATGACGGGCGGGATCTCCTGCCACATCGCATAGAACGTGATCGCGTTGCCGACAATGAACGCCCGATAGCCGTTTTCCGAAATGGCAGGGGAAAAGATCGTGACCTTATCGGGAGACCAGCCGCGCAGCTGCATTCCCTCGGGCGCCGTAAACGTCAGAGCGGGGAAATGATAGTTGTCCCCGCACACAAACGTATCTTCCGCCATGGTCCCCGTCCCGCCGTTGGCATCGAAGCGAACGGTAATGACCGCCTCTTTCCAGACCGCCGTCAGCGTGACGTCCGCCGTCACGGTGAATTGCTCTCCTGCCGCGTACGTCTTGGCGCCGTCCGTCCAGCCCTGGAACGTCCAGCCCTCTGCCGCAGAAACGGCCGCAGGAAGCGCGATCTGCGTATTCTCCTGCGCCGTCTGCGCCGCGGGAAGCTGTGCGCCCTGTGCGGCATGACTTCCGAGCGCATACGTCACGGTGTATGTAACAGGTGCAGGAGGAATGACCTCTTCCCAGACTGCCGTCAGCGTGACATTCGCCGTTACGGTAAACGTCTCCCCCGCCGCGTACGTCTTGGTGCCGTCCGTCCAGCCGCGGAACGTCCAGCCCTCTGCCGCAGAAACGGCCGCAGGGAGCTTAATCTGCGCGTTCGCCTCCGCCGTCTGCGCCGCGGGGAGCTGGGCGCCCTGTGCGGCATGCTCTCCGAGCGCATATGTCACGGTGTATGTAACAGGTGCGGGCGGAACTTCCTCCCAGACCGCTGTCAGCGTGACGTCCGCCGTCACAGTGAACGTCTCTCCCGCCGCGTACGTCTTGGTGCCGTCCGTCCAGCCGCGGAACGTCCAGCCCTCTGCCGCAGAAACGGCCGCAGCGAGCGTGATCTGCGTATTCGCCTCCGCCGTCTGCGCCGCGGGGAGCTGTGCATCCTGTGCGGCATGCTCGCCGAGCGCATACGTCACGGTGTAGGTGACGGGTACGGGCGCGGTTTCTTCTTCCCACTGTGCGGTGAAGGTGACGTCCGCCGTTACGGCATACTCCGCCCCCGCCGCAAGAACGGCATCTCCCGAGCCCTTCCAGCCTCCGAACGACCAACCCTCTTCCGCCGCAACGGCCGCGGGAAGGGTAATCATCTCGCCTTCCGCGACGGTCTGCGATGCAGGTACCTGCGCATTGTCTGCGGCATGGTCCCCGAGCGCATACGTCACGGTGTACGTCGTCTCTTCCGGCGGTTCTTGCTCTTGCGGCTTACAGGCGGCAAATCCGACCGCCATACAGCAGACAAGCGCAAGCGCGGAAAGGACTTTCCAGATCTTGTGCTTCATGGTTACTTCTCCTTGTCTTTATTCCCCAATCCGTTCGATTTTGGTTGCTCATGAAATGTGCGGCCGCGAAGTCATGCCGTACCGCACGGAGAAATTGTCAGGCTTTCTTTCATTGAATGATACACGTCCCGTCGTCGGAGAGCGTCACCGTAAGCGTCTGCGCGCCTGCCGTGAGCGTCAGGACATTCCCCTGCTGCGCGACAAGGTGCGCCTCGAGAAACTCCGACCCGCGAATGACGGCTGCGCTGACGATCGATTCGCCGTCATAGGTGACAAAGACGCTTGTCCCGTCCTCCGCGGCAAAGAGTGCCGCCGTACGGCCCGCAAGGCCGACCCCGTAGGTGAAGGCATCCCCGTCCGTGCCAATATACACAAGGTAGGCCGTGCCGCGGATATTGATCTGCACGGCAAAGGCGTTGCCGAGCGGGTATGCGATCGCCGACGTCGCCGTATAAGCGGCGCTTTCATTGACGCGCTGGCGCACGCCGTTCACGACGATCCAGAAATCCTTGAGCGTGAGATTGGCAAAGAGCAATGTCGGACTTCCGCTGACCGTAAACGTGCTTCCGTCCGCCGCCGTCAGCGTGCGGGGCAGGATCTTTCTGGAATAGGTGAACGTCCCCTCGCCGAGCGTGAGCGTGAAGTCGTACGCTATGCCGTTTTCGACAAAGCCGGAAATCGTCTTTTGTGCGGAATAGCCGTTGAGCGCCATGAGCGTGTCTTTTCCGTTCAGGCGCACGCGCACCTGCCAGAGCGCGGGCGGAACGGTCGCCTGTACGGGCTTGCCGTCTGCACCGATGAGGACGTTGCCGTCCTCGTCCGTCATGTAGACGGGATCGCCGTTCTCATCGAACCAGGGACACCCCGCCCAGTATTCGGGATCCAGCTCGCGGGCATCGAGCACTTCGAGCGTATATGCGCCGTCCGTCGACGTGTAGCGCACCGTCCCCTCTGCTTTCCGGAACCGATAGGATATGCCGCCGTAGGTGAAGGCAATGACGTTGTCCTCGATCGTCCCCGAAAAGACGGTGTAGCCGCCCAGCGATCCGGAATAGACGTAGAAGGAAATGGTATTCCCGGAGACGGCATACAGCCAGATCTCCGTCCCGAGAAAGACCGCTCTTCCGTCCAGCTGCAAGACGTCCGAACCCGAGAGGTACATTCCCTGCTCGCTTCCCGAGGGAATGTAGAGGGAATTGCAATAGCTTGTCCAGTCGGTCTTGCCGTAGCAGGCAACGGCATAGGCGATGTCGGGAATGACGATCTTGTAGGCGCTGTTTCCGAGAAAGACGTTCGTCGATTCCGACCCGACCATCCCGTGCGCCATCTGCGGCGGGAGGCTTCCCGTCAGGACAAAATAGAACGGCGTCGTGCGGTCTGCATCCGTCTTGATCTCGGCAAAGGCGGCGGCTCCGACTGTTTTCAGCGCCGCACCCGTCGTCACGCGGCGCAGAGAAATACAGCCGCGGAAGGCGTTCATGCCGATCTCGGTGACGGCGGAAAGGTCTAAGCTCCCGTCCGCCGCCCCGAGCGCTTCACAGCCGAAGAATGCGCCCGTTCCGATGCTCTGTAAACGATCCGCCTGCACGGAGCGAAGTCCCGCGCAGTAGCCGAATGCAAACTCGCCCACCGACGTCACCGTGCCAAGGTCGATGCTTCGCAAATCGACATCCCCCATAAACACTTCATCGGCGATCCCCGTGATCAGAATATCCCTGCCGCCGTACTCCGTCTGTCCATAGGAGAGCACGAGATCATACGCCCCTTCCGCACCGGCAGGGCGGTTATAGGCAATGAGCACGCCCTCTTCGTTCACTTCAAATTCGGGGGCGCGATCGGCCTCCGATGCTCCGCGGATGCGGTAGAGTTCGCCCGTACGCCCGCCCGCCGTCCACGCGGCCGAAAATGCCTGCGTATAGGCCTGAACCGCCGCATCGGGGACGACGATGACAAAACTCGCCGACGGCCAGCGGAAAGGATCGTTCGCGGCCGAGAGATCGAGTGCGGGCGGCACCGTTCCGAGGAAGGTCACGCGGCGCAGCGTGCCGTCCGCGTTCTGGAAGGCGCGCGCACCGATCTGCCGCACCGTTGCAGGCACGACGACGCTCACGAGCGCGTCCCCGTTGAACACGTCGTCGGCGATCCCCGTCACCGCGATCCCGTCCACCGAAGCGGGGATCTCCACCGTCTTGGACGTCCCCGTATAGTCGGTGAGCACGCCGTCCGCGCGGACGATAAATTCCCGATTGCTGACGGCAAACGTGCGGGCCGTCCAGTCGATGTCAAAATATATCTGCGCGACGATCTCGCCCGTTTCGCCATAGGCGTAAAACGTCGTGTTGGGCGCCGCGCCCGCTTCATAGAGGAACATCCCCTCGTATTGCGCACCCGACGCGGCGGTATAGCGCATTCCGCCGTACCCGTCGGCGACGATCTTCCCCGCACCGTTGCGCTCGGAAAGTTCGCCCGCATGGAGGGCGTCATAGACAAGATAGACAAAATAGGTGTAGCCCGCGCCGTCCTGTACCGACGAGAGCACGAAACGGAAGGCCTGCCCCGTCCCGTTGCGCGGCGTAAAGCTCCACTCGCCCGCCATGCCCGATCCGTCTTTCACGGCAGAATAGCTCCCCTCGGCCGCAAGAACGGGCTGTCCCTGCGCGTCGGCGGTGTACAGCCGCGCGCCGCCGTAGCCGTTGAGTTCCAGCAGATTCCCGCCGATCGAGCCGTTGGCATAGAGGAAGTAGGACTCCGCTTCCGCACCCTTGCTGAGGAAATACCCGCTGAGCGAGATCGCTCCGCCCGCGCTGCCCTCCGCCTTCTGCAGAATAAAATAAAACTGCGTCCCCCCTTCCGACGGTTTTCCCGTCGTCGGGTCGACCTCGGTGAAGCGGTATTCGTCATCCTCTGCGGCGGCATACAGTCCGTAGACGCTGATGCGGATCTGATCGCCCGACACCGTAAAAATCCCCGCATTGCCGTATCCGTCCGAATAGAACAGCGCGGGAAGCGTCTCGCCCGCGGCATGATCATACTGCATCCAGTATCCGAACGTCTTGTCGCGCAGACGATAGCTGCCGTTTGCATTCAGCCTGCCGACATAGTCGCCCCCTTCGGCGGCGTCAAAATAGAAGGTAAACTCGGCGTTCCCGTTGCCGTCGTCCGAAAAAAATCCCAGTTTGACGGGTTGTTCGGGCCGCACCAGAACGGCCGAGCCGATTCCCGTCACGTTCTGCGCAATATAGACGACGTCCTGCGAACCCGCTTCGTCCCGATAGCCGACCGCCCATTGCGCATACAGCGTCGTATCCGCGGAGAGCGTCATCTGCTCGCCGCCCGCATATCCCGAGTTTTCGGAGAGATTTCCCGAAAGATCAAATTTGAGCTTTCCGTCCGGCTGTGTCGTCCAGCCGAGGAAATACAGCCCCGCCGCCGTATAGGCGTTTTGGGGAACCGTGACGATCCCGTCACGCCCCGCCACGATCGCGGGCATTTCCCCGCTCACCGCGGCACCGTTTGCGTCAAAGGAAAGGCGGAAGTAACTGCGGAAAAAGGCATAGTAGACGGTGCGATCGGCATCGGGCATGACGGTAGGAATCGTGACCTGCTCCCCCCGTCCGTCCGGCTGCGTAAACCAGCCTGCAAAGTATTTCCCGTCCAGCTCGGGATCGGCAGGCGGAACGATCGCCTCGCCCGCAGGCGCGACAATATCCGCAATGGCCCCCGCGCCGCCCGTCACAAAGGACAGCACGCTGACCTTCGTGAACTTCGCATAATAGGTACGGTTCTCCCCAGGCATGACGGAGGGAATGGTCTGCCTTTCCCCCGAAAAATCCTCTTCGAGATACCAGCCGTCAAAGCGATAACCGCTCTTCTGCGGATCGGAAGGCGGCACGATCGCCGCGCCTTCCCGCCCGCCGACCGGCCGTATTGTCAGCCCCTCGGCGACAAACTCAAGGGTAAAGCGCGCCTGCTCGTAGACGGCATAATACGTCCGATCCTCGCCCGGCATGACAGAGGGAAGCGTCTGCTCCTCTCCCGTTCCGTCCGCATTCAGATACCAGCCGCGAAAGGTATGCCCCGCAAACTGCGGTGCCTGCGGCACTTCGATCGCCGCGCCCTCCTGCGCCCGCACAGGAGACAGCGTCCCCGCCCCCGTCGGCAAAACAAAGGTGAGCGTGTACTCCTCCGCCGCAGGCGGCGCTTCCTGTTCGCCGCAAGCAGACATACAGAAAAGGCAGACAAAGGCGCAAATCGCCGTCGCTGCCGAAAACAGCAATTTGGAAATACGTCTCATAAAATCCTCAGCGTCATTTTAGTTTGCAAACACGATCCCGAAAAAACTTTTTCTGATAAAAACAAATGAAAATAAAAGAATAACTTATAACGTTTATATGTTATCATTATACCATGTTCCGCCCCGTTGTCAAGAGGGAAATGATTTTTCCCGCAAAAACATGCAAAAAACAGCGGGCCCCTTTCCGAACGGAAAGGGGCCCGCTGTTCCAGAAATCATTGCGCATTCGTCAAAGCGCGAAGCGTCAGTCGTAAATGGAATCGATGACCGCGTGAATGACGTTCGCATAACTGATGTTGACCACGGCATCGGGTGCGCAGTACAGACCTCCGACCTGAAATCCGACGAGCTTCTCTCCCCCATACAGTCCCTTGACGGTGATGGCAGAGAGATCGACATAGAACATTCCGTTCCGAAAGGAGAAGGCGTCTTCTCCGAGGACAATCTCGCCGCGATCGGAAGTGATCTCCAGATACATGGTGATCTCAGGCGCATCCCCGCGGCTGCATCCGTAGGAGAGGACGCAGGACGCCGCGTCATATTCAATGACGAAGAAATGGCCTTCCGCCGGCTTGGGCAGGAACAAATCTTCCCATGCCGTGAGGTTGCCCTGTCCGTCAAAATAGCTTTCGCAACGAGGACAGTAGTAGTATTCCAGCCAGCCGTCCGACGTACAGGTGACCTCTCTGGCGGCATGGTATTCCTCGATATGTCCCGCAAGCACATAGGCGGCGCCGTGACACGCGATGCCGCCCGCCGCGGCAATCTCGCGCAGCGGAGCATCGTCGCAGAGATAGGACAGCCTTGCAACGCCCGTCAGATCGGATTCCCCGTACAGGACAATGATGCCCTTTTCGATCTTGTCCCCCGCAAAGACCTGCGTGCCGCGCATGGTGAGATTAGCGTCCGTGCCGTCCCCGACCCGATCGCCGATCACGACGGGCGCCATGGGCACCTGCGCGCCGCTCCCCCATGTGCCTGAAAAAGCCGACCCGTCTCCCTCCATGCGGGAGACGATCGTACATCCGCTCACCGAGGCATCGCCGCGGCGCAGGACAAGCCCCTGTCTTCCGCCCGTCAGGACGCTGTCCGAAAGGACGGACGTTCCCGTTCCGTTCAGAAGGAGTGCCGCGCTCTCCGCGCCGACCGCCGTCAGCGTACTGTCCGAAAGAGAGACGGCGATCGGCTCCCTGGCTCCGAGCGAACGGTCTGCCGCAACCGCAAATTCTCCTTCCGCCGTGATCGTGCTCGAAGAAAGCGCAAGCTCGCCCGCACGCATCAGAATGCCCGCACCGTCCGAAATCAAATGAACTCCCGTCCCCGCCAGCACGACATTCTGCGCCGTGACGGCGCACGCGCGGGCCGATGCGTCCTCCTTGCACCTGCAGTCGATGGTGCCGTTCTCGATGGCGACGCGCGTCTTTCCGTCTCCGAAAAATGAGATGCCGCACAGGGTCTCCGCCGTAAACACGAGCGTATGCCCGCCCAGATTCAGCGAAAATGCCCGCGAGAGCGACACCTGCTCCTCCAACACAATGTCGGAAGCGAGCGTCATCGCGTCCGCGCCCTCGTCCAGAAAGACGGCAAGCGCCTCCGAAGCAGACCCGATCGCGCCGTGATCCGCCCAGCGCGTCGTGAGCGTCACGTCCTCCGTCCCCATCGTAAAGACGTTCTCCTGCGGCGTATAGCGCAACTCGCCTTCCTGCATCCACCCCATAAACGTGCTGTCGGGCCGCCGCGTCGGAACGGGCAGTGCAAATTGTTCTCCCATCGTCAGCCGTACCAGCGGAATGGTGTCGACCGTCAGCAGATATTCATGCAGCTTCCAATGCGCCGTAAACGTCCTGTCACCCACCGAACCCGAGACGATCGTCACCTCTGTCTGCGGCTCTATCTGATCCTCGTATGTCCAGCCGAGGAAATCATATCCCACGCGGTGCGGCGGCTGTAAAGAGATGTCGCCGCTCTCCACCGTAAACGACTGCGGATTGCCCGCGGCATTTTCTCCGCCGCCCAGCTCATATACGATCGTATAGGTGTTGAGCGTGAACAGCGCCCGCAACACAATGTCTTCCGCACGCGAGGTGTCCAGAACCTCCACGACGTCCCCTGTCCGCTCGTCCAGCCAGCCCGCGAAGGTGTACCCGCGCCTCGTTGCATCCGACAACAAAATATCCGCGTCCTCTACGGTATATTCGTACACCGCGTTCGGATTCTCCGCGCCCGCCGCATCGTAGGTCACCGTATAGCGTATCGGCACGAATTGCGCCGTCAGAAGCGTGTCGGCCGTCGGGAGAAAGGGCTCCGAAACCCGCTCCCCGTCAAAATACCAGCCGTCAAAACGATACCCGCGCTCCCCCGCAATGTCCGTCGGCAGAGCGACCGCCTCCCCTTCCTCCGCCGTACACGCCGCAGGCACCTCCGCGCTCGGGTGGGCGTGCTCGCCGAGCGCAAACGTCACCGTAAACGTCACCGCAGGCTCGGGCTCAGGTTCCGGCTCGGGCTCGGGTTCCGGTTCGGGTTCGGGCTGTGCGGACGGCGTCCAAAGAGCGGTGAATACGACGTCGCCCGTCACCGTATAGGATGCGCCCGAAGCGTATTCGGCGCTTGCGTCCGTCCAGGCGGAAAAGCTCCATCCGTCCGCCGCTTCGGGCGCCTGCGAAAGGGAAATGACCGTTCCGGACGCATAGAACACCGTCTGCGGAACGGATGCGTCCGACGCCGCATGGTCTCCGACGCGATAGCTCACCGAATACATCTGCGGTTGCGGTGCACATCCCGCCAACGCCGCAAACAGTACGATCAGCACGACAATCGGAAACATAAATCGGCATACGCCGCATCTCGCACTCAGTTTTTTCATCTTCTCGAGGTATCCTTTGGAAATCTTTTTCAGACGTAAATTCAGGGCCGATATCGTAAAGCGCGGGGAATGAGCTCCCGTCGCAGAAAAAGAAGGACCGAATTGACATTTCGTCAAAAATGAAATATAATATCGGTAACAGAAATCAACGGATCAGAGGACACATATGCTGGAACAGGGAACGCTCTTCGAGGACACGGCAAGTCAGCCGCTGGCGGCGCGCATTCGTCCGCGCACGCTGGAAGAATACTGCGGCCAGAAGCACCTTTTGGGCGAGGGAAAAATTCTGCGCCGACTCATCGAAAACGATCAGATCGGCTCCATGATCTTCTGGGGGCCGCCCGGCGTCGGCAAGACCACGCTCGCGCGCATCATCGCACAGCGCACCCGTGCGACCTTTATCGACTTCTCCGCCGTCACGAGCGGCATCAAAGAGATCAAGCAGGTCATGGAACAGGCGGAAAAGAACCGTCGGTTCGGCGGAAAGACCATCCTCTTTGTGGATGAAATTCACCGCTTCAACAAGGCGCAGCAGGACGCCTTTTTGCCCTATGTGGAGAAGGGCAGCATCATTCTCATCGGCGCGACGACGGAGAATCCGTCCTTTGAAATCAACGGCGCTCTTCTTTCGCGCTGCAAGGTCTTTGTCCTGCACGAGCTCTCCGTCGACGAGCTGTGCGAACTGCTGCACCACGCGCTCAAAGACCCCCGCGGCTTCGGGAATCAGGAGGTGGAGATCGGAGACGACCTCATCCGCGCCATCGCGAACTTCGCCAACGGCGACGCCCGAAGCGCCCTCTCCACCCTGGAAATGGCCGTCCTCAACGGCACCCTCGACGGAGCAAAGACCATCGTCACCGCAGAGACCATCGAACAATGCACCGCCAAGAAGTCCCTTCTCTACGACAAAAAGGGCGAGGAACACTACAACCTCATCTCCGCGCTGCACAAGTCCATGCGCAACTCCGATCCCGACGCCGCCGTGTACTGGCTTGCAAGAATGCTCGAAGCAGGCGAGGATCCCATCTACATCGCGCGCCGCGTGACCCGCTTCGCAAGCGAGGACGTCGGTCTTGCCGACCCGCGCGCGCTGGAGCTCGCCGTGGCCGCCTTTCAGGCCTGCCGCCTCATCGGAATGCCCGAATGCTCCGTCCACCTGACGCAGGCCGTCGTGTACCTCTCGCTTGCGCCCAAATCCAACGCCCTCTATCTCGCCTACGAGCGCGCCAAAAAGGACGCCCTCACCATGCTCGCCGAACCCGTTCCCCTCGTCATCCGCAACGCTCCCACCAAACTCATGAAGGAACTGGACTACGGCAAGGGCTATCAATACGCCCACGATACGCAGGACAAACTCACCGATATGCAGTGTCTCCCCGACAGCCTTGCCGACCGCGTCTATTATTCCCCTACCGAGGAAGGCCTGGAGGGCAAATTCAAAAACCGCCTGCAGGAGATCAAGGACTGGAAAGCCGCACACAGGCGCACCCCGCCCAAATCGGCGGAATAAATGCAATCGTTTGACAACACAAAGCCCAAGTCGGCGGAATAAATGCAATCGTTTGTTTGCACAAAAATACAGGGCGCAATTTCCCAGATTGCATATACGGTCGTGCCGTCGGGGACGTTCACGAGTTCTTCCGCAGAGTATTCCGCAGCGGTGCCGCCGCTGACGGTTGTCCAGCCGACGAAGACATATCCGTCGCGCGAAGGTGCGGAGAGCGGCTTGCGTTCGTCCTGCTCTTCGATCGTTGTCTTGATATAGGAGAGGACGTATCCCTCATCGGAGAGCGTGCAACCCCATACGACAGGACGGAACGACGAGTTCCAGAACCTTGCCCAGCCCTCGGAGGACTGCGTCATCGAGGAATAAATCGTGAGTTTTGTGCAACCGTAGAAGGCATGATTTCCGACCGAAGCAAGTCCGTTTCCGAGGACGGCATCGCTGAGCGCGGTGCAGCCGCGGAAGGCCTGCGTGCCGATCGTCTCGACGCTGTCGGGAATGTACAAATGATTCAGCGCGATGCAGCCGGCAAACGCGTGTGTGCCGATCTCCTTGAGGCCGCTTCCGAAGTCAACCGAGGCGAGCGCCTCACAGCCATAGAAGGCATAGTTGCCGATCTTGCGCACACTGTCGGGCAGGATAAGCTCCTGGAATGTCATGGAACAGCCCTGGAAGGCGCGTTCGCCGATCTCCTGCAAGCCCTCCGAAAAGGTCAGCGTGGTGAGCAGGAGACAGTTGCGGAACGCACGCTCGCCGAAGTACGTCAGTCCTGCGCCGATATGGACATTCTGCAACATGACACAGCCGTAGAAGCTGTTGTCCCCGAGATACTGCACGGAGTCTGGAATGCTGATCGACTGGAGCGAATTCTTATAGAACGCATAATCGCCGATCGACAAGAGCTGTGCAGGCAAATCGATCTTGTTCAGGCTCTGACAGGAGTAGAACGCCGAGCGCCCGATCTGCGTCACGCTGTCGGGGATCTGCACGTTCGTCAGCGAAAGACATCCGTAGAACGTATAGTCGTTGATCGCGGTGACGCCGTCGGGGATCACGATGCTTTCAAGAGACGCGCATCCGTAGAACGCCGCACGGCCGATATAGCGGATCGTGCTCGGAAGCGTGATGCTCATGAGGCCGTCGCAGTTGTAGAACGCATAGTTGGAAATGCCGACGACGCCGAGATCTTCGGGGACGACGACGGAAATCGCCGTTCCGTTGTATCCGACCACCCAGTTATCGACGATGATGAGTCCGCCCGCATCCCATGCCGCCGTCTTATTGAAGGCATAGGTGCCGATCGACACGACGCTGTCGGGAAGAGCCACGTCGTCCGACGCAAGGCGCGAACAGCCATAGAAGGCGTAATCTCCGATTTCCCGCAGGACCTGATTTCCGCCCATACGCACATTGGACAAACTGCTGCAGGCCAGGAACGCATAGTCGCCGATGACTTCCAGCCCCGTTCCGATGACAATGCCCACGAGGTTGGTGCAATAGCCGAACCCGTACGAGCCGATGTAGCGGACGGTGTCCGGAAGGATGATGGTGTCAAATGCGGAGCAGGAGACAAACGCCTGATCGCCGATGCCGATGGTGCCGTCATCGATGCCCACCGTCGGGACTTCGGCCGGCTCCGTGGTAAATTCCTTGTAGTCCACGGCCCAGCCGTCCACATAGACGACCGTCCCCTCCGCATAGGAATTCCAGAGCTGCGTCCCGTAGAAGGCGGCCACCCCGACATCAGAGACGCCGCGCCCGATCGAGATATCCGCCAGAGCGGAGCAATCGCCGAAGGCATACGCCCCGATTGAGGAGACGCTGTCGGGAATGTCAATACTCTTGAGCGACGTGCAGGCGTAAAACGACTGGTTTCCGATGACATCGAGCGAATCGCCGAAGGAAACGCTTTCCAGAAGCGGGCAGTCCTGGAAGGCGGAGGTCCCGATCGTCTCCAGCGCGTCGGGGAGCTCCACTTCGCGGAGCGCTTCGCACTGCGCGAAGGCATTCTCCCCGATCGAGATAAGAGATTCCGGGAACGCGACCGTCTCCAGCAGGTCACAGCTGCGGAAGGCAAAGTTTCCGATGGACGTGACGCTGTCCGGAATGGTAATGGTCTTCAGCGCACGGCAATAGGCAAAGGTGTAGTCGGGAATCTGCGTGAGCGACGCAGACAGCGTAACGGAAGTGAGCGAACGGCAGCTCTGAAAGGAATAATCGCCGATGCTCTCCACGCTGTCGGGCATCGTGACCCAGACAAGATTGCTGCAGTTATAGAAGGCGCGGTCGCCGATTTCCGTCACGTTCTGGCCGATCGCAATGCCCGTGAGACGGCCCGCATTCGAGAACGCGCCGTCTGCGATCGACGTGACAGGCCGTCCGCGGAAGGAATCCTCCATGACGACATCGCCGCGCGCCGATCCGACGCCCACCAGCTCATAGGCCGTATTGCCGTCGATCAGGCGATAGCTGAGGCCCGACTCCTGCTCGCGGACAAAACTCACCGCATCCGACCACGCGGAATCGCGGTACTCCTCGTTGGAATCGGCCGCCTTCACGCGAATGGTGTATTCGCCCGGCTCAAAGCTCTCCAAAGAATAGGAGTTCTCGCGGATGACCGCGTCCAGCTCCTCTCCGTTGACTTCCAGCACATAGCGATTGGCTCTGTCCACGGGATTCCAGCTCAGTTCCAGGGTATCCTGATCGATACGGACTCTGCCGGGCCGCCCCAGCATATCCCCTCCGCAGGCGGCCAGCGCGAACAAGCAGCAAAGCAACGCCGCAATGGCCAACGTAATGCGAATTTTCTTCATGCTTTTCTCCTCACTTCCGTCCGAACGTGTTGCTCTTTTGGGCAAGCTTCTTCTTTTCCTTGTGGTCGCGGATGATCTCATGCGGCCACTTGAACTTGAACTTGCGCACTGCAACGTCCAGAAGGAAGAACACAATGATCAGGATCGCAAAGAGCACTCTCGGATCATATGCACGGTCAAAGGCCGTAACGAGATTCTCGAACACCTGCCATCCGTCGGTCAGGGTTTCTCCGTCGCCGTCCAGCGCCATATCCGACATCAGGTTCTCACAGGCGTCCTCGTCGACAAAGTAATTGTACTCCGCCGAGTAGGAGAATGCCTTGTAGACCGTCGTCGTTGCAATGACGTTGCCGTCTGCGTCCTTCTTCTGTGCGACAATCGTGTAGATCCCGGGCTCCCGCACCGTAAACGACGCCGTACTGTAAAAATCGGCTGCGGTCGGCTGCACGATCTCAATGCCTGCGGCATCGGAATCGGGGCCGGTCACGCTCAGTTCGACGCTCTGCCCCTCTTCGACCCCGCCGAAGATATTGACGGACGTCGTGTAATTCTGTTCGGTCAGTTCCAGCTCGATCGCCTGCGGTCGGATGTTCTCCGTCGGCCGCAATGCCTTGAAAATGTTCTGTATGATGCGGACGCCCGTATCGCTCGCAAAGAACTCCGCCGACCATTCTCCGCCCAGATCGGACATGAAACTTCCCACCTTGCCTTCGCCGTAGGTCCACTGCGCGTAGATGGGAACGTCCTCATAGGGCGTGATCAGGGGCTGTTCCGCGCCGTTTTTCAGACGCGTTCCGTAATATCCGCCCAACTGCGGCATTTCGCTCTGCACGATGCCGTCCACAACGGGCGTGATGTCCTCGATACGCGGCGTGAACATGCCGGGATTGTTGCCCGTGATCTCCGGCGCACGCAGATCCTCGATCAGCATCTGCGCGAGTTCCGTCGTGTCGGACGTCTGATAGAACTGCCCGTGGCCGAGTTCGGCTGCCGCCTGCATGTCTTCGACCTTTCCGCCCGAGACAATGGAGACGATGGAACAGGTAATGCCGTGCGTCTCGTAGTTGTTCTTGATCGCACCGCCGTATCCGCCCGTCTGTTCCACGGAGTTGCCCCACAGCTGGTCGCCGGGCTGCGCATCGCTTATGAGGATGATGTGCCGCTTCTGCACCGAACTGAGCTGCGAGAGCGCCGCGCCCGCATGGACGATGGACGCCGTATAGTTGGTTCCGTTAGACGCCTCGATGGAGTCGATTGCCGCCTCGATGTCGGACAGCTGCGGAACAGGCGTGAGGGCAAGATCCTCGCTGTACGAATCACGCAGCGTCATGACGCCGACCCAGTCGCGGCTGGTGAGCGTCTGAAGGCTCTGGAAGGCGGCATCCTTTGCAAGTTCGAGCGATTCGCCGGTCATACTTCCCGAGGCGTCGATGATGTACACGACCGCAACGGGCGGCGTGTAGTCCACCGCCTCGACGGGGAGCATCTCCTGATAGATGGAGCCGTACATCTGATCGCGGTCATAGGTGTTTTCGCCGACCGTGAACAGACTGCCGCCGTAGGTGGCGACATACGAATTGAGCATGGCGTCCAATCCGTTGACGGACAGCTGCTCGTTGGAAATGTTAAAGAGAATGACCTGATCGTATGCGCGAAGCGCGTCCGCCGACGCGGGAAGCGCGTCCGCGTTGTCGATCTGAAGCACCGTCGTCGAATAGTCGGCGGCATCCAGAACGGCCTTGAGTTCGGACGACGCATTCTCGTCGCTTTCCAGAATCAGGACGTTATTGAACACCTCGACATAGTAATAGGCATGATAGAGGTTGTTCTGCGTCAGCGTATCCCGATCGTCCTCGATGCGGAAGGAGATGTCGTGCAGGCCTCCGATGGAGAAGGAATGCTCCACCGTGACGGTCTGCTTTCCCGCCGTGAAATAATAGGACTGAACGCCGACCTCCTGTCCGTTGTCGAACAGCGTGATGCGCGCGTCCCCTTCAAAGTTGCTCTCAAGCTCGAGCGTGAGGTCAAACGTGCTGTCAAGGTCGATGTTGATGTCGGGGAACGTGATGTCGGAAATGCGGACTTCGTTCTCCGTGTTCTCGTTCGGGAAGTAGACGGTGTCCACTTTGATCCCGTCCGCCGAGAGCGTACGCACATACCGCAGCGCCGCTCCGTCCGTCTCGTCGCCGTCGCTGATCACGACGATCTTCGCCGACTCGGGCGAGGTCACGAGCGAACGCGCATACCGCAGCGCCGCCTCGAAGTCGGTTGCGCTCGTGTCGGGCGCCGCCGCATTGTAATAGGCGTCCAGAATGGAGTCCGTATCATAGGTGAGCGGAACGGCATAGACCTGGTCACAGCCGAATGTCACAATGCCCATCTTGATGGCGGAACTCTTCTCGTTGACGGCCGCCTCGATAAACTGGTCTTTGAGATCCTTGGTCTCGCTGCTGCTGTCCGAAGCGTCGACGAGGAGAATGACCTCGTTTTCGCTGTTCGGAACCTGATAGGTGAACCCGATCCCCGCAAGAAGCGTGATCGCAAGCACCATGATCAGGCAGTGCAGAACCACCGAAATGATGCGGTTCCGCGTACGGCGATAGCGCTTTGCCAGACGGAAATACGGGAAAAGCGCGAAGAAAAACGCCGGAATGAGGAGAAGGAGCAGCAGGGGTTCATTGAATTGAATCTGAAAATTCGTCATACCCGTGCCTCCTCAGAAGTTCTCTTTGATCTGCAGCAGCCACTCAATGAAGAGCAGCGCCGCCAGCGCAATGGCAAAGTACAGCAGCAGATCAAGGTCGCTGTTCTCCTGGATCTCGGGGAATGTAATGCCTTCAATTTCATCTTCCTGCCGCGTGAGATCGCTCTCGCTTGCCGCGATCTTCACATAGAAACCGTCCGTTATCTCCGCACCGGACAAAATCGTCTGCGTCATCGTGTAGATTCCCGGCTCGGTCGCAATCATTTTGGCCGGGAACTCCTCAAACGTGACTTCGCCGCTCGGGCCCGTCAGAGAAAGGGTTTCCCCGCGCGCGTTGAGCGTGATCGTCTCCCCTACTTCAAACAGGAAGCCGACTTCGCTCGTCTCGACGCCGTTCTGCACGGTCTCCTTCGTCACCGTCGAGGGAATGAAGTAGTTGAAGAGCTTGTACAACATCAGCGGATAGTCCGTGCCGATGGGCAGCGAGTAGTTGACGCTGAACGTCACGACCGCCACCTTCTGATAGGGATCGTCCTTGATGAGCAGCGCAGGATCGCCGTTGACGTACAAAATGGGCTCATATCCGTCATAGAGCGAAATGCGGACGTAACGACTTGCAGGGATATTCTCCGGCGTGATGCCTTCAATGATCGGGTGCGTCTTTCCCTCCGACGACAGCGGGAATCCGCCCGTCGGATCGGTGACAATGCTGTCCAGCACGAGATCGGCGCCCACCGGCGCGGACAGCGGGTTGAGCAGAATGACAATGCCGTCCGTCGGCATGGTGGCGGGCATGGTATCCTCGAAGATATAGAGATCATACCCTTCCGTCTTGCCCGAGGTCTCCGGATCGGCGGAATTCTCCTCCACCGTGACTTCGTCGATGTTGATGGTCCAACGAAGCGGAAGCGTGGTACGCAGCGACGAGAGCGCAAGGCTGACGAAGGGATTGAGCTTGGAGCTCGCGTACTGAATGTTGATCGTCGTCGGTCTGCCGCCGTACAGCGTGATGCTGTCGTCGTACTGATAGCTGTCGTCGTCGTTGGCGTCCAGCACTTCGAGGTAGATACGCGTACGGTCATACGCATACACGGGCGTATCGCAGTTGACGGGATCGACATTGACCCCGGTCTCGATTTTCACCGTGACCGTCTCGCCCATCGCGCACTGCACGTTGGGATAGACGAGCGAAACATCGATATTTCCCGCGTTGGCGCCGTAGATATCGCAATGCACGGCAACGGCGGAGTTCCGCCCGTAGCTGGCGATCTCCACCGTAAACGTATAGAAGTTATCCACAAGCTGCACGTCGGCATTCAGGATCGCGGCATTCCACTCCCCTTCCTCTCCGACATCCACGACCGTAACGCCGTTGTCGTCGATGTATTCCGTCCCCGTGTAGAAGAGCACCTGCGCTTCCGGATTGATCTCCAGAATGTCCTCGGCAAGGCCCATTGCGGTCGGAACGTCCGCCTTTCCGTACGAGCACTGCAAAGTGTCGTCGGCGACAAGCGAGTCGATCTGATCCAGGACTTCCTGCCGCTGTCCGTTCGCCGCACGCCGCACGAGATAGGTGGGTTCGTCCGATGCAAGAATGACGGTAACGACGCCGTCCGTTTCCATGAGCGTCGTCGACACCAGCTCCCGCACCTGCGAGACCGCCCGCTCGAACCGCGTGACGCCGTCCGTCTGCGCCAGCATATTCGCGGACGCGTCGATCACGGCGACCCGCTCATTTCCGCGATTGACCTGTTCCTTCGGAATAAACGGCTGCGCAAGGATAAACGCACAGGCGGTGATCGCCAGGATCTGACACAGCAGAATGAGCAGGCTGAGCAAACGGTTGATCGGAATACGTTTTCTCTTGTATTTGAAACTCAGCCTCCAGACGTACGTACTCGATACGACCTTCTGCTGATAATTGGGCTTCAGGATGTAGATTATGATGAGAACGGCAATTCCCAAAAGTCCCAAAAGCCCGAGGGGCACTAGCAATTCCATCATCCCATGACTCCTACCTTGAGCAACTCTCCGAACAGCATCCGCTCGATCGGTTTATCCGTATGCAGCGTGATATAGTCCACACCCCGCGACATCGAGAACGATCGGATGTCTCCCATCATGTCCCGCAGTGCCTCGTTGTATGCGTCCAGCATGCTCTTTGTGATTCGCATCTTTACGTTCCGGGCATCATCCATTGTTTCCGATTCGGAATCGATCAGATTGACTCTCCCGTTGTATGCCGGATCCGCTTCTTCCGGGGACAACACCTGGATCAGCATGACCTGCCGCTTCTTATAGCACAGATAGTCCACCGCTTTCTTCCAGTCCTTCTCCGAGAAAAAGTCCGATATGATGACCGTCAGGCCGTCGTTCGATCCGTTGTCCGGACTTCCCGTGATCGCCTCCGCCAGATCGGATTCCCCTTCAAACGTCACGTTCTCCAGTTCCCCGATCGCGCGGAAATACGCGTTCTTCCCGATCATCGTCCCGAACGGATTCTCCGCACGATCTCCCTTGATCAGCTGAAAGGAGACCTTATCCATGTTGTGGATAGCGAGAAAACCGATCGCCGCTCCTACGGCGATCGCGTAATTCCCCTTCTGCGGGTTTGCCCGCCCCATCGACGCAGAACAGTCCAGAAAAATCCGGACGTGCATCTGTCTCTCATCCGTAAACAGCTTCAGAAAGTACTTCTCGAAACGGCTGTACAGATTCCAGTCGATGCGGCGGATATCGTCTCCCAGCATGTATTCACGGTAGTCGGCAAATTCAACCGTCTGTCCGTATGACTTCACCAGATGCTTTCCGCCGAAAAACCCTGCAAGATCTGTCCGCAGGTTGAGCGCAAGCGCCTCCAATCGGCTGAAAAACGCATCGTTCAAGTAAGATCCTTTCATTCCTTTCTCCCGAAGAATTTCCGCTTGCCCTTCTTGTTATCGGCCTGCTCCGCTTCGGCTGCCGCCACACCCGCCGCTTCCGCCGCAGGCTGCGCAACGCTCGGCGCCTTCTCCGGTTTCTTTCCGTTCAGTTCCTCAATGATCATCTTGATCACGTCGTCCGGCTTCACGCGTGCCGCGATCGCCTCAAAGTTCATCTTCATTCTGTGACGGAGCACGGGATACGCAAGCTCGTTGAGGTCGCTGTATGCCACGTTGTAACGCCCCTTCATGAGCGCACGCACCTTCGCCGCAGAGATCAGCGCCTGCCCTGCACGCGGGCTCGCTCCCAGACGCACATACTTCTTCGCCGCCTCCGACGCGCACTCGCTGTCCGGATGCGTCGCCGAGCACAGCGTCATCGCATACCGCATCACTTCTTCCGCCACGGGAATCTGGTTCGCCGTACGGCGCATCTCCAGCAGCTCCTCGCCGCTGCACGCTGCCTCTGCCACTTCCGCCATCGTCTTCTGCGTCATGTCGACGATCTGCATGAGCTCATCCAGTCCCGGATTTGGCACGATCAGCTTAAACATGAATCGGTCCATCTGCGCTTCCGGCAGCGGATACGTTCCGTCCTGCTCGATCGGGTTCTGCGTCGCAAGCACGAAGAACGGCTCGTTCAGCTTCCGCGATACGCCCATGACCGTGACCGTATGCTCCTGCATCGCCTCAAGAAGCGCCGACTGCGTCTTCGGCGTCGCACGGTTGATTTCATCCGCAAGAATGATGTTGCTGAAAATAGGCCCCGGCTGGAACTGGAACTGCGAGTTCCCGTTCTCATCCTTCACGATGATGTTCGTTCCCGTAACGTCCGCAGGCATCAGGTCAGGCGTGAACTGGATGCGCGAGAACGGCAGATTGAATACCCGCCCGAGAGAACGCACAAGTCGCGTCTTTCCGACTCCGGGCACGCCTTCAAGCAGCACGTTGCCGCCTGCGATCATCGCAATGATCGTTCCCTCCACCACGGCCTTCTGGCCGATCACGTCGCGCTCCACCTGCTTGAAAATGTTCGCGCACTGCTTGCTGAACTTCTGGATCTGTCTCTTATACACATCTCCGAGCCCACGAGACTCGACGTCATCTC
>ERZ1090879.178-NODE-178-length-43209-cov-19.367614_pt1 | contig 43209 bp, 38 predicted proteins | sample MGYA00478472_ERZ1090879 | MGnify/ENA primary metagenome ERZ1090879 (study PRJEB33644, sample SAMEA5815723) | chicken gut metagenome | biome: Chicken; feature: Gastrointestinal Tract; material: Caecum | place: Ireland | collected 2019-01-01 | study: A study of the... | reverse complement strand
TGGCGGGTAATTTCCGGCCGGGGGCTGCCGGGGGGGGGGGGCGTACGCGCCGGGTCCGCCCGCCCCGCGGGGCTGCGGAAAATAACGGGAAAATTCGAGCCGGGCGGGTCTTTTCCGCGGCGAAATGTGTCGAAATCTGTCGCTTCGACATTTTTGAACAAAATTATATGAATTTCGTAAATAATTCTTTGAATTTTGTACAAAAATGACTTTACAAAACCGAAAATGTGTTTTATAATGCGCTTACAATTGTGTTCGGAGGGAATATAGCATGAAAAAGGTTCTCATTCTGGAGAGCAACGAGACGTTTGCGGCAGAGCTTGCGGCGCATTTCGGGAAGGCGGGGTACGACGTATGCGGGGTCACGGGAGACGGCGGCGAAGGGCTCGCGCTCCTCGAAAAGTGTTCGCCCGCGGTGGTGGTCACGAGCCTGCTCCTGACCACGCTCGACGGATTCACCGTCATGGAGCGCGCCAGAAAATCGGGGAGCAAGGCGGATTTTATCGTGCTCGGCAACTTTACGGACGATAAGATCATCAACCGCGCCATCGCGCTGGGCGCGCGGTATTACCTTGTAAAGCCCGTCTCCGCGGCGATCGTGGAGGAGCGCGTCGCGGAGGTCTCGGAGGAGGCGCCCGCGCCCGTGCGCGACAAGCTCGAGCGCAAGCGTGCGGGATCTCTCGACGAGCGCATCAGTAATATATTCATCTCCATCGGGATCCCGCCGCACATCAAGGGATACAACTATCTCAGGGAGGGGATCAAAATGGCGGTCGCCGATCCTCACATCATGGGCAACGTCACGAAGGGGCTCTATCCCGTCATCGCCGAAAAGTTTTCCACGTCCGCCAGCAAGGTAGAGCGCGCCATCCGTCACGCCATCGAGGTCGCCTGGAACCGCGGGCGCATCGACGCGGTGAACGCCATCTTCGGCGCACGCGTCTACATCGGAACGGAAAAGCCCACGAACAGCGAGTTCATCGCGCTCGTCGCGGATAAGCTCATCCTCGAGAACATGGTGTGACGGAACTGAAAAAGGGGACGCGCCCGCCCCGCCGCTCTGTGCGGCGGGGCGGGCGTTTTGTGTGCCGCCCCCAGACATGGTGGGCAGATTTTTCGCCGGGGCGGGCATGGCAGCCCCGTTTTTGCGGGAACGCGGTGTTTTCCGCGGCGCACCGCTGTACAAAAAAATGCAAAAATCCTCCCCAATATCGTTGAAAAATCCGTGCGAAGATGTTATACTATATAATGAGTTTGTATCCTGAATAAAAAAGATTTTGAGAGCGCTCCCCGTAGGGGAGCGATACGGAGGCTGTTTTGAACGGAGTCGGGCGCGGAGACAACAAGGAAAACAAGGGAAAGAACGCCCTTTTCACACGCGAAACGGTGGGGATGACCCTGCTGCTGTTCAGCGTGATCATCTTTTTCATCGCGGTCACGGGGCGGTATGTGTTCGGCGACATCGGCGTGGCGATCACGTCCTTTTTCGTGGGATTCTGCGGGTTTTTCGTCTATCCGCTCCTCATCCTCTGCATCTATGCGTCCGTTGCGCTCATCTCCGGGAAACGGTATTTCCCCGCCGCATGGGTGGTCAAATGCGTCCTTCTGCTCGTCGCGGTGTTTTTCATCGTGCATACCGCAACGGCGGAACGCTTTTTCGGGAACGGGTACGGGAGCTATCTCGGCGGCTGCTGGTCGGCGGCGTCCGAGAGCGCGCTGAACGGCACGGGCGGGGGCGTCCTGTTCGGGCTCGTCGCCTATCCCGTCCGCGCGCTTCTCTCCGCGGCGGGAGCCTATGTTCTGTTCGCCATCCTGCTCGCAGCCGTGCTCTTCTGGATCGCCATGGGCACGCCGCTCAGAAGGGTGGTTTTCCGTTCCGCGCCGCGCAAGCGCGCAGAGGATAAGGCGCCCGCGGAAAATGCGCCCGTCCCTTACGACGATATCCCCGCGCCCGCCCGTACGGCGGCGCTTCCCGAGGAGGGGCGTCCCGCCTACGGCGCGCCCGCCGCGCCCGTGTATGCGCAGAACGTGCAGGCGCCGGGCGCCTATCCCCGCAATGCCGCGTCCGCTCAGCCGGCAAACGCCACGGCGGCGCAGCAGCCCGTCTACCGCACGGCGCCCTCGCCCTATACGCAGCCCGCGCAGACGTATCGTCAGCCCGTCCGCACGGAGTCGCCCAAGGCGGGCGAGCCGCCGCAGAGCAGCCGCGATATCCTCTTCAGGAGCGATCCCGCGAGCAGCTATAAGAACAATCTTATTTTCGACCGCGATTCGCGTTTCAACACCTATCCGCGCCGTTCGAGCGTGACGCCCGTGCAGGACGAGCCTTCTCAGACCGCACAGACCGCGCAGCCCGCGCAGGACGTTTCCCGCGCGTCCGGACAGCCGCCGCGCTATTCCGAGGCGTACACCGCGCGCGCCGAGGAGTCGCGTCCCGCCATGCCGCGCCGCGTCACCGTCGAGCGTCCCGCGGAACCCGCCGAGGACGACTTCAACTATCCGCAGTCGCCTTCCTACCGTGCGCCCGCGCAGTCCGCGGCGGAAAAGCACGATTACTATTCCAACGACGTACCGTATGCCGACGAGCCGGACGATTATGAAGAGACGTTCAGCTCCGAGCCCAACGTCAACGATTACGAGGCGCCCGCCGCCACGGCGGAAGCGCCCGCGGAGCCCGAAGAGGAGCCTGCGCGCCCCACGTACGAGGCGCCCGCAGAGCTCGATACGCCCGTGCGCCCGAGCTACCGCGCGGAGCCTGCGCGCCCCGCTTACGAGGAGCCCCGCACGCCCGTCCGTCCCGTCTACGGCGAGGAGAGCGCCGTCCGCCGCGAAGAGCCCGAAGAGGAGCCCGCGGAACCCGTCGAGGACGTCCCCGCGCCCGAAGATCTCCCGCCCATGACGCGCGAAGAGTTCCGCAGCGTGTTCTCCCGTCCGGTGGAGGAGCGCATCCGCATCTCCGATACGCCCGCCCCGCGCGATATTCCCGACGTTCCGCCCGCGCGCGATCGTTTTGTCCCGCCCGCGGAGGAACCTGCGGAAGAGCCGCCCGCAGAGGAACCGCCCGCACGCAGCCGCGTGTACGACGCGCCCGCCATGCGTTCGGCGGCGGATCTGCTCGACGATGACGACGACGCGGAGATGGACGACGCGAACTATCTCGAAGACGACGGCGCATCCGCGCTGCCCGCGCGCAGCCCGCGCGACGACGGCCGTGCGCTCGCCGAACGGACGGAGCGCGCGCCTGCGGAACGCGCGTCCCGCGTTCCCGCAACGCCCGCCGCGAACGAGAGCGAACCTGCGCCCGCACCCAAAAAACACGTCTATAAGGCGTATGTGCGTCCCAGCCTCGAGAGCCTCGTCACCTATCAGGAAAAGCCGAGCGTCTCGCAGGAGGAGATCGATCAGAACTCCGCCATCATCGTCGAAACGCTGAGCGCCTTCCGCGTGGACGCGGAGGTCGTCAAGGTGACCGTTGGCTCCGCCGTTACCCGTTACGATATCGATATCCCCCGCAACGTTACGGTAAACACCGTCATCAAGCGCGACACGGAGATCGCAATGCGTCTGCACGCGCGCGACGGCGTGAATATCTATTCCAACTCCGAGGCGGGCGCCGTCTCCATCGAAGTCCCCAACTCCCGCCGCGCGACGGTGGGGCTCAAGTCGGTCATGCAGGCGGACGAGTACGTCAACGCCAAACCGAATTCTCTCATGTTCGCCATGGGCAAGGACGTCGAGGGGCGCAACGTATGCGGCAACATCGTCAAGATGAAGCATCTGCTCGTCGCGGGCGCCACGGGCTCCGGTAAGTCGGTCTGCCTCAACTCCATGCTCATCAGCCTCATCTGCCGCTATTCGCCCGAAGAGCTCCGCCTCATCCTCATCGATCCCAAGAAGGTGGAGTTCGCCGTATTCGACGGTCTGCCGCACCTCATGATCAACGAGATCATTTCCGACGCGCAGAAGGCGATCTCCGCCCTCAACTGGGCGCTCAAGGAGCAGGAGCGCCGCTATACGCTCTTCCAGAATAAGACGCGCAGCGGCATCAACGTACACAACATCGACGAATATAACCGTTCGCTCACCGAGGACGAGGAGAAACTCCCCAAGATCGTCATCGTCGTGGACGAGCTCGCAGACCTCATGTCGGTCGCCAAAAAGGAGATCGAAGAGCGCATCCAGCGCCTTTCGCAGAAGGCGCGCGCCGCGGGCATGCACCTCGTCATCGCCACGCAGCGCCCCTCCGTCGACGTCATCACGGGCGTCATCAAGGGCAACCTGCCCACCCGTCTTGCATTCCGCGTCATCCAGGAAGTCGACTCGCGCACCATTCTCGATGAATCGGGCGCGCAGAAGCTCCTCGGCAACGGCGACATGCTCTACCGCACCGAGGGCATGTTCGACTGCGTCCGCGTGCAGGGCGCGTTCGTCGGCTCTGACGAAGTGCAGAAGATCATCGAGGATATCAAGGCGCACAACGAAGCGTATTTCGACGAAAACGTCGCCGACTTCATCAACCGCGAAGAGAGCGGCAGCGCGGGCGGCGGGGGAGAGGACGCGGACGACAGCTCCGTCGATCCGCAGTATATCAAGGCGCTCGCCATCGTCGTCAAGCTCGGGCAGGCGTCCATCTCGCTCATTCAGCGCAAATGCTCGGTCGGCTACAATCACGCGGGCAAGATCATCGAATGGATGGAGCTCATGGGCTACATCTCGGCGTTCGACGGCAAGGCGAAGGCGCGCACGGTGCTCCTTTCCAAGGAAGATTTTGAGGCAAAATACGGAGATCTGGACTGATGAAAAAAACGTTCGGCATGATCAGCCTCGGATGCGATAAGAACCGCGTGGACGGCGAGCGCATCCTCGGGGAGATCAGGCGCCACGGCTGCGAGATCACGGACGACATCGAAAAGGCGCAGGTGCTCGTCGTGAACACCTGCGCCTTTCTGAACGCCTCCCGCAAAGAGGCGATCGACGCCGTGATCGAGGGCAACGCCCACCGCGGCGGCGTGCTGGAAAAGATCGTCGTCACCGGCTGCCTGCCCGAAAAATATATCGCGGAACTCTTTCCCGCTCTCACGGAGGGGGACGTCTTTTTGGGCGTCTCCGATTGTTCCGAGCTCTTTCCCGCGCTCGAACGCGCCTATGCGGGCGAACGGGTCAACGCCGTGCATACGGGCAGGGAGGGGAGCGACCGCGTGATCACCACGCCGCCCCATCTCAAATACCTGAAGATCGCGGACGGCTGTTTCAACCACTGCACTTACTGCCTTATCCCCAAGATCAGGGGAAAGTACCGTTCCTATCCCATGGAGGAGCTCGTCGCCGAAGCGAAGAGCCTCGGCGAGACGCAGGAACTTGTGCTCGTCGCGCAGGATACCACCCGCTACGGCGAGGATACGGGCGAAAATAAATTTGTCGAACTTCTGAAAAAAATTTCTGAACTGGACAATATATGTCATATTCGTCTGTTATACTGTTATCCGGAAGTGGTCACGGACGCACTCATCGCCGAAGTGCGCGATAATCCGAAGATCCTGAAATATCTCGATATCCCGCTCCAGCACAGCGAGGACCGCATCCTCAAACTCATGGGGCGGCGGGGGAGCCGCGCGGAGTATCTGGAGCTCCTGCAAAAACTGCGGAAGGAGATCCCGGGAATCGCCGTGCGCACCACCTTCATCGCGGGATTCCCCACGGAGACGGAGGAGGAACACGAGGCGCTCAAAGCCTTCCTCGAAGAGGCGAAGTTCGAAAACTGCGGATTTTTCGCCTACTCGCGCGAACCGGATACGCCCGCCTACCGGCTCAAAGGGCAGGTGCCCGCCCGCGTGAAGGAACGGCGGGTGCGCGCGCTCTACCGCACGCAGCAGGCGATCTCCGCCGCGCGCCTGCGGGAGTATGCCGGCAAACGCATCCGCGTGCTCTGCGACGGCATCGATTACGAAAGATCGTGTTTCGTCGGCAGGGCGCCCTTCCAGGCATACGAGATCGACGGCTGCGTATACTTTACCGCTCCGCGCGCGGAGACGGGAAAAGTGTACGAGGTGGATATCGAAAGGGCGGACGCCTACGATTTATACGGAACAGTCAAGGAGAATACACTATGAATTTACCCAACAAGATCACGCTCACGCGCATTTTCATGATCCCCGTGTTCGTCCTCTTCTTCTATCTGGACGTGATGAACGGGTGGAACTTTCTCGTCGCGGCGGTCGTGTTCGTGCTCGCCGCCTCGACGGACGCGCTCGACGGGCACATCGCCCGTTCCCGCGGGCTCGTCACCAACCTCGGGAAGTTTCTCGATCCCATTGCCGATAAGGTGCTCGTTTCCACCGCGCTCATCCTTCTCCTCACGCGCGGCGGCGTGTTCGAGATCAGCTTCTTCGCGGGCTGGGGGCTCATCGTCGCGGGCATCTGCGTCGCGGTCATCCTCGCGCGCGAGCTCATCGTCAGCGGGTTCCGCATGATCGCCGCAGGACGCGGCATCGTGCTCGCGGCAGATAAGCTGGGCAAGCTCAAAACGGTGTTCCAGGACGCCTCCATCGCGCTCATCCTCGCGGGCATGGCGTTCATCGGGTATGAGGCGGGCGTCGTCATTGCCGCCGTCGGGATCTTCTGCTTCTATATCTGCACGGTGCTCACCGTCGTTTCGGGCGTCAATTACGTCGTGAGAAATAAGCAGGTGCTCTCGGAGGAGGCGCAGGCGTGAAATACGCGGGCATCGTGCTTCGCAACAACAGGAATATTCTTGCCTCCGTCGATTATGCGCCCGTGCTCGACGCGCTGCTCGCGGGCGGCGTGTTCCTCGACGAGGTCGTCCTGCTCCCGTACGACGCGCCGAGCAAAGTTTCGGCGGCGCTCCTGCGCCTTTCCACCGAGTGCGACGGCGTGTTCCTCGTCTGCGCGCGGGTGCTCATGCCCTCCGCGCGGGAGGCGGTGTCCGTCGCCGCGGAACAGGAGTTTGCCGAGGAATATGTGCTGGATACGGAGGACTGCCTCTTTGCGGTGCTCCCCGAGGGCGCGCGCGGAGCGGACGCCGTCAGAACGGAGGTCGTGCCCCGCGTCGATAAGCGCCGCCGCCGCACCTATGCGCGCGTCGTGCTCCGTGCCGTCTCCGCCCCGCAGGAGAAACTGCGCGCCATCCTCAAGGAGGCGGACGCTGCCGGGCAGGGCAGGCTCTCGGTACACGCGACCGAGGAGTACGGCTGTACGCGCGTGGAGGTGCTGTACGATCAGGAGACGCCCAAAATGATCGCCGACGAAGTCGTGCGCATCCTCGCGGACGGGCTCAAAGAGTATGTGTATGCGATGGAGGACGTTCCGCTCGCGGAACGGTTCGTCTCGGCGCTCAAACTGCACAAACTGCACGTCTCCACCGCCGAATCGTTTACGGCTGGCGGCGTGGGGCGGGAGATCGTCCGCGTGCCGGGGGCGAGCGCCGTCTTTTACGAGGGCATCAACGCATACGACAACAAGGCGAAACACGAGCGCCTCGGCGTGAGCGATTTCACGCTCATGGATAAGGGCGCCGTGTCCGACCAGACCGCCTACGAGATGGCGGCGGGGCTGCTGAAACAGGGACACTGCGACGTTGCCATCGCCACCACGGGCATCGCGGGGCCGGACGCGGACGGCACGAACAAGCCCGTCGGGCTGTGTTACATCGCCGTCGGCACGCGCGAGAAGGTGCGCGTGTTCCGGTTCCAGCTCTCGGGCGACCGCGAGACGGTCACGCGGACGGCGATCAACCTCGCGCTCTTTCTCGCCTATAAAGAAATTTCGTAAAAAATCAAGGAGACATATCAGATGAACGAAGAAAAACTCAAGGCGCTGAATGCGGTGCTCGCGCAGATCGAGAAGTCCTACGGCAAGGGCGCGATCATGAAGCTGGGGAGCAACGCGGGCAATACCGATATCGAGGTCATTCCCACGGGGTGCCTCTCGCTCGATCTGGCGCTGGGCGTCGGCGGGCTTCCCCGCGGCAGGATGGTGGAGATCTACGGCCCCGAATCGTCGGGCAAAACGACGGTCGCCCTGCATGCCGTGGCGCAGGCGCAGAAGATGGGCGGCGTCGCCGCGTTTGTCGACGCAGAGCACGCGCTCGATCCCGTGTACGCCAAGAAGCTGGGCGTCGATCTCGACGAGCTCTACGTCTCCCAGCCCGATACGGGCGAACAGGCGCTGGATATCGTCGATGCGCTCGTCCGTTCCTCGGCGGTGGATATCATCGTCGTGGACTCCGTCGCCGCGCTCACGCCCAAGGCGGAGATCGAGGGCGATATGGGCGATTCGCACGTCGGCCTTCAGGCGCGCCTCATGAGCCAGGCGCTGCGCAAGCTCACCGCCATCGTCAACAAGAGCAAAACGTGCGTCGTCTTCATCAACCAGCTCCGCGAGAAGGTGGGCGTCATGTTCGGCAATCCCGAGGTCACTCCGGGCGGCAAGGCGCTCAAGTTCTATGCCTCCATCCGCATCGACGTCAGGAAGACGGATATCCTCAAGGATACCGACGGCGCGGCGGGCAACCGCACGCGTGCAAAAGTCGTCAAGAACAAGCTCGCGCCTCCCTTCCGTCAGGCAGAGTTCGATATCATGTACGGCGAGGGCGTCTCGCAGGAGGGGTGCATCATCGATCTCGGCGTGCAGTACGACGTCATCAAAAAGAGCGGCGCGTGGTACAGCTACAACGATAACAAGGTCGCAAACGGGCGCGAGCGCATGCGCCAGTTCCTCAAAGATAATCCCGAACTCTCCAAGGAGATCGAGGAGAAGATCCGCGCCGCGGCAAAGGGCGCGCCCGTCGACGCGGTCGCGGGCGAAGAGACGAACGCATGAAGTACGGTTTTTTGCGGGCGGCGGCGGTGAGCCCCGCCCTGAAGGTCGCCGATCCCGCCTATAACGCCGCGCGCATCGCAGAGGCGATCGCGGCGCACGCGCAGAAGGGTACGGAGCTGCTGGTGTTCCCCGAGCTCTCTCTTTCGGGCTACACCTGCGGCGATCTGTTTTTGCAGAAACAGCTCACCGACGGCTGCGTTGCGGGGCTCCTTGCCGTCGCCGCGGCGACGGAAGGGAAAAAGATGCTCGTGTTTGTGGGGCTTCCCGTCGTATCCGGCGGAAAGCTCTATAACTGCGCGGCGGCGGTCTCCGGCGGCAAGGTGCTGGGCATCGTTCCCAAAACGCATCTGCCCAACTATGCCGAATTCTATGAACAGCGGCACTTCGCGCCCGCGCCGAAGGGGCATCGTCTTCTGAAACTCGCGGAGAACGTGACCGTGGATTTTTCGACGGACATCCTGTTCTGCGACGCCGCGCATCCCGAAGTGTGCGTTGCCTGCGAGATCTGCGAGGATCTTTGGGTGAGCGACGCGTCCTCTGCCCGCCACGCCGCGGCAGGGGCAACGGTCATCGTCAATCTTTCCGCGAGCAACGAGATCATCGGCAAGCGCGAATACCGCAAAACGCTCGTCTCGGCGCAATCGGGCAGGTGCGCCTGCGCCTATGTGTACGCCGACGCGGGCATGGGGGAGAGCAGTTCCGATCTCATCTTTGCGGGCAACCATCTCATCTATGAAAACGGCGCGCTCCTCGGGGAGGCGGAGCCCTTCTCGGGCGGTGAGGTCTGCGCCGATCTCGACGCGGAATATCTTCTGAACGAGCGCAGGCGCATGAACACGGTGCGCTCTCTTGCGGACGGGGAAGGGGACGGATATCTGCGCGAAAGCGTCGATATCATGAGCGACGCCGAGCCGACGCTGTGCGCCCTGTCGTCCGCGCCCTTCGTCCCGGCGGAGGAGGGCGAACGCGGGGAGCGTGCCCAGCTCATCCTCGGTATGCAGGCGCAGGCGCTGGCAAGGCGGCTCGCGCACACGAACGCGAAAACGGCGGTCATCGGCATCTCGGGCGGGCTGGATTCCACGCTCGCGCTGCTCGCCGCGGTGCGCGCCTTCGATCTGCTCAAAAAGGATCGCAAGAACATTTTTGCCTATACCATGCCCGGGTTCGGCACCACGGGAAAGACGAAGGGCAACTCGCTCGCGCTCATGGAGGCGATGGGGGTGACCGCCCGCACGGTACCCATCTCCGCGGCGGTGCTGAAACACTTCGAAGATATCGGGCACGATCCGAAGGTGCTCAACGCGGCATACGAAAACGCGCAGGCGCGCTACCGCACCATGATCCTGATGGACGTCGCCAACGAGACGGGCGGGCTCGTCGTCGGCACGGGCGATCTTTCGGAGCTCGCGCTCGGCTGGTGCACATACAACGGCGACCACATGAGCATGTACGCGGTCAACTGCGGCGTGCCGAAAACGCTCGTCAAACATCTCGTCCGCGCGGAGGCAAAGCGCCTCGGCGGCAAAACGGAGCGCATCCTGGAGGATATCCTTGCCACGGAGATCTCCCCCGAACTCCTGCCGCCCGACGCCGCGGGCAACATCGCGCAAAAAACGGAGGATATCGTCGGTCCGTATGAGCTCCACGATTTCTTTCTGTTCCGTTTCCTGCGCCGCGGCGACCGTCCCGCAAAAACGCTCTATCTTGCCGAGAGGGCGTTCGCGGGCAGGTACGGGCGTGCCGAGCTCAAAAAATGGCTCATCAACTTCTACCGCCGCTTTTTCTCGCAGCAGTTCAAGCGCAACTGCGTGCCCGACGGCGTGAAGGTCGGCTCCGTTTCGCTGTCGCCCCGCGGCGACTGGCGCATGCCGTCGGACGCGTCTGCGGCGCTGTGGCTGGACGAGGCGGAAAAATTGTAAAAAAATCCGGAGGGAACATACTATGAGTTTTGCAAAAGATTTCGTCTGGGGCGTGGCGACCGCGTCCTATCAGATCGAGGGTGCGGCGAGCGAGAGCGATAAGGGTCTCAACGTCTGGGACGTCGGTTCCCGCACGCCCGGGCGCGTTTTCGAGGGGCATTCCGGCGACGTCGGGTGCGATCACTTTCACCACATGAAGGAGGACGTGGCGCTCATGCAGCGCATGGGCGTTAAGAACTACCGGTTTTCGCTCAACTGGGCGCGCATCATGCCGCACGGCACGGGCGAAGTCTCCGCGTCCGGCGTACAGTTCTATCTCGACCTTCTGAAGGAGCTGCGCCGCGCGGGCATCACGCCGTGGATGACGCTCTTTCACTGGGACTATCCCTATGAGCTCTATCTCAGGGGCGGCTGGCTGAATCCCGAGAGCCCCGCATGGTTCGAAAATTACTGCCGCGTCTGCGCCGAACTGTTCGGCGAGTATGTGGAGAATTTCATCCTCATCAACGAGCCGCAGTGCTTTATCGAGCTGGGGCACTATCAGGGCTGCCACGCTCCCTTCCTCCGCCTCTCCCGCGCGGAGGTTCTGCAGTGCGCGCACAACGTGCTCAAGGGCTTTGCGCTCGGCGAAAAGGCCGTCCGCGCGGCCTGTTCCCGTCCGGTAAAGATCGGTTTCGCGCAGGCGTTCGGCCCCGTGATGCCCTATACGGACGCCGACGTGGAGACCGCCCGCCGCGAAACGTTCGCCTGCCATAACGATCTGTTTTCGGGCAGCTTCTGGGTGGAGCCGCTCGTCACGGGGAAGTATCCCGAAGAATACACCGCGTGGATGGCGGAAAACGGCTTTACGCCCCCTGCGGACGATCTCAAATGCCGGATCGATTTTTACGGCGTGAACACCTATACGGGCAGATACGTCACCACCGGAAAGAACGGCGAAGCGGTGCCCGTCACGCCCAAGCCCTCCGTTCCCAAGACGGACATGCGCTGGGACGTCCTCCCCGACAGCCTCTACTGGGGTCCCAAATTCCTCTATGAGCGCTACCGCATCCCGATCATCTATACCGAGAACGGCGTCGCGCTCACCGAGTGGAAGACGCTCGAAGGCACCGTCAACGACGACTGCCGCATCGATTTCGTCAAGCGCTATCTCCGCGCGCTGCACCGCGCCGCGCAGGAGGTGGAAGTCAAGGGGTATTTCTACTGGTCGTTCATGGATAACTTCGAGTGGGCGGAGGGATTCTCCAAAAAATTCGGGCTCATCCATATCGATTACGATACGCTCGTCCGTACGCCCAAAAAGAGCGCGTTCTGGTACAAGAAAGTGATGGAGAGCAACGGCGAGGAAATCTTCAAATAATCCCGTTTCCCGCTTTTTCCGAACGGAAAGCGGCTGAATGCAAAAGCCCCGCGGGCGCCGGTAAGGCGCGCCCGCGGGGCTTTCCGTTCGGGATGCGGCGCGCCCCGCGGGGCGCGCCGCGCAAAAACTTTTTCGTGAAATTCCCGTCAAGCGATTGACATGCCCCACAAGATATTGTATAATGAACAGGACAATGTCGTATTCTGTCCGCATTGTACGCGTCTGCAGGGCGCGTCCCGTGCGGGTCAGCATTGGATAAAGTCAATTTCATCAAAGGGAGGCTGTAACTATGGCAAATCTTGGCAGCCTGCTCCTTGCTATGACCGGTCTTGAGACCGCGCTGCTCATTGTCGCCGTCGTATTGGCGCTCGGCGTCGTCGCGGCGGTCTTCGTTACCCGGTCTGTTCTTGCGAAGCGTGCAAAAAAGAGGTCCGAACAGAAACTCGACGAAACGAGCAGGCGCGTGGAGGAGATGCTCTCCGAGGCGCGCGCGGAAGGAAAGCGCATCAAGAAGGAATCCATCTTAGAGGCAAAGGAACAGGAGTTAAAGCGCAGAAACGAATTTGAACAGGAGATGAAGGAGAAGCGCGCCGAACAGCAGCGCATCGAAGCCCGTCTCAACAAGCAGGAGGACGCCCTCGAGCGCAAGGAAGCCGAACTCAACAAAAAGAACGAGTCGCTCGACGCGCAGAAGGAGAACCTCAACAAAAAACTCGACGAAGTTTCCAAAAAGCAGGAGATCCTCTCCCATCAGCACGAGCTCATGGTGCAGGAGCTGGAGCGCGTCGCGCAGCTCACCAAGGAAGAGGCGAAAAAACTCCTCACCGACGAGATCCTCGACGAGACCCGCCACGACGTCGCCGTTCAGGTGCGCAACCTCGAACAGCAGGCGAAGGAGGAGGCGGAGCTTAACGCCAAAAACATCATCACGCTCGCCATTCAGCGCTGTGCGGCGGATCATGCCTCGGAGGCGACCGTCTCCGTCGTGCCGCTGCCCAACGACGACATGAAGGCGCGCATCATCGGGCGCGAAGGGCGCAACATCCGCGCGCTTGAAAACGCCACGGGCATCGAGCTCATCATCGACGATACGCCCGAGGTCGTCATCCTCTCCGGGTTCGATCCCGTCCGCCGCGAGATCGCGCGGCTCACGCTCGAACGCCTCATCGCCGACGGGCGCATCCATCCCGCCCGCATCGAAGAGACGGTGGAAAAGGTCACCAAGGAGCTCGATCAGCAGATCAAGGCGGCGGGCGAGAACGCGATGTTCGAAGTGGGCATCTTCGGGCTGCATCCCGAGCTCATCAAACTCATCGGCAGGCTCAAATTCCGCACCAGCTACGGTCAGAACGTCTATAAGCACTCCATCGAGGTCGCAAACCTCGCGGGGCTCATGGCGCAGGAGCTCGGGCTGGACGTCAATTTCGCCAAGCGCGCCGGACTTCTGCACGATATCGGCAAGGCGGTCGATCACGAGCAGGAGGGCACGCACATCCAGATCGGCGCCGACCTTGCCAAGAAGTACAAGGAAAACGCCATGATCGTCAACGCCATCATGGCGCACCACGGCGACGTGGAACCCAAGACGATCGAGGCGGTTCTCGTGCAGGCGGCAGACGCCATTTCGGGCGCGCGCCCCGGCGCACGCCGCGAGACGGGTTCCAACTATGTCAAGCGTCTCGAAAAGCTCGAGGCGATCGGCGCGGGATTCCAGGGCGTGGAAAAGTGCTACGCGATCCAGGCGGGCAGAGAGATCCGCGTCATGGTCAAGCCCGATCAGGTCGACGACGCCAAGGCGATGTTCCTTGCAAAGGATATCGCAAAGAAGATCGAGGCGGAACTCGAATATCCCGGTCAGATCAAAGTCAACGTCATCCGCGAATTCAGAAGCGTGGAATACGCAAAATAACGGAGCTGCCGCGCAGCCGTGCGGCGCGTCCCTTTGTACGGATTTTATAAGAAAACGCCGCGCAGCAGCGCGGCGTTTTTGCGTTCCGGTCGTCGTTCAGCTGTTGCAGCAGCAGTAGCAGCAGTTTCCGCTCACGCTGTAGAGCGCGTACTGGCGTGCGTAGTAGGCGTCGGAACAGGAATTCTGCTGTCCGCAGGAGCCGAACCCGTTGCGCGCGGAGCCGCCGCAGCCGCAGTTGCAGCCGCATCTGTTTGCGACGGCGAACAGGTTATCGAGCGCGCGTGCAAGGGCGCCGCAGCACCCGCAGTTGCATTGATTGCACGAATTGCAGGAATTGCACATAAGTGACCTCGTATGGTAAAAATTCGGGCGTTGCCCTGTTACATAATATGACGGCGCGCCGCGGGCGGTGCGCGTTCCGCGGGAAAGATCGGCGTTTTGCTTGAAATCGGCGCGCATTCGTGCTATAATGGTGGCGTTTGCAGAGAGGAGAGAGTATGAAATTCAGGAAACCGACCGCCAACCAGGCAAAGCGTTTCGTCCTTTATTTTCTGATCGTGTGTTTCGGCAACGCCATGTCGGCGGCGGCGAGCGCGCTGTTTATCATCCCGAACGATTTTGTCATGGGCGGGGTCACGGGGATCGGCATCCTCATCAGGAACCTCGTTTCGGCGGAACAGGAGTGGATCGTGGAGGTCACGGTGTACATCGTGAACGGCGTTCTGTTCATTATCGGCGCCCTGCTCCTCGGCAAAAAATTCGCGCTCGCAACGCTCGCGGGAACGCTGCTTTACCCGACCTTCCTCACCGTCTTTACGCAGCTCAATATGCTGTACGTCGAAAAATACGGCCACGCGATCGCCTCCGACGACGCGATGCTCGCGATCTGCATGGGGTCTTTGATGTTCGGCGTCGGGATCGGCGTCGTCGTCCGCATCGGGGCGAGCACGGGAGGCACGGATATCCCCGCGCTGCTTGCGCACAAGTATCTCGGCATGCACGTCTCCCTTGCGCTGTGGGTGCTCGACGGGATCATCATCCTGCTTCAGCTCGTCGCCGTGCCGCTTGAGGCGGTTTTGTACGGCATCATCATCAACGTGCTTTCCTCCGCCGCGCTCGAGGTGGTCGCGCCGATCGGCACGCGCCGCGCGCAGGTGCTCATCATCAGCAGGAAATACGCCGAAATACGCGAAATGATCTTCCATTCGCTCAACCGCGGCGTGACAATCCTGCACGGCGAAACGGGCTATCTGCACGAGACGTGCCGCCTCGTCATGACGGTGGTCTCCCAGCGCGAGGTCGCGCGCCTGAAAAACGAGGTGCAGAAGATCGATCCCGAGGCATTCTTTACCGTCTCGTCCGCTTCGGAGGTGCGCGGCAGGGGATTTACCGCCGAACGGGTGATCCTTCCGCCCATCGACCATGCCGCCGGGTCCGAACCGCCCGAAGAGGGGAAGAACGACGAATAAACGGAAAATCAACAAAGGGCGCCCCGTTGGTACGGAGCGCCCTTTTTGCGCGCGTTCCGCGGGCGGACGCCCGCTCCGCACGTGGGAGACCCCGCGTTTGTTCTGCGCTGTACACCGCCTGCAAAAAATGGCGTTCTTCCGCATAAAATTTTTTGAAAAACCCTTGTCTATTCAGCGGGACTTGTGCTATAATATTAAATGGGATTTATCGGAAATTTTCGAAAATAAATATTTTCAAAGAAGGGAAATATGGAACGTAAACCTACCAAAGTAACCATCATCGGAGCGGGCGCAGTCGGTTCGGCATGCGCGTTCTCCATCGCAACCCAGCGGCTTGCCGCAGAGATCGCCATCGTCGACGTCAATCAGGCGAAAGCGGAGGGCGAGGCAATGGATATCAGCCACGGACTCATCACGATGGGTTCGATGGACATCCATGCCGGCACCTACGAGGACATTTCGGACAGCGATCTTACCATCGTGACCGCGGGCGTCGGCAGAAAGCCCGGCGAAACGCGCCTCGATCTGGCGGCGAAGAACGTCGCCATCGCGCGCGACATCATCGCCAATCTCAAAAAGTACTGGCGCGACGGCGCGGTCATGGTCGTCTCCAATCCCGTGGACGTCATCACCTACCTCATCCAGAAGGAGAGCGGGCTGCCGCACGGGCGCGTGTTCGGTACGGGCACAGTGCTCGACAGCGCGCGTTTCCGCTATCTGCTCACCACGCACACCGATACCGATATCCGCAACATCCACGGCTTTACGGCGGGCGAGCACGGCGAGAGCCAGTTCGCGGTGTGGAGCTCGGTACACGTTTCGGGCATGCGGCTGGATTCCTTCTGCGCAAAGCGCGGCATCGTGCTGGATAAGGACGAGATCGTAAAGGACACCGTCTCCTCGGGCGCGCAGGTCATCAAGCGCAAGGGCGTCACGAACTATGCTATCGCCGCCATCGTCGCGGAGCTCACGGGCACCGTCATCAAAGACAGAGGTTCCATCTTCTCCGTCACCTCCGTTCTGGAAGACTATTACGGGATCAGCAACGTCGCCATCAGCGTGCCTTCGTTCGTGGGCAACACGGGCGTGAAAGGTTATCTGCCTTACGACTTCACGGAGGAGGAGCTTGCAAAACTCCGCAGCTCGGCGGCGCAGATCAGATCGTTCATGGATTCTCTCAATATCTGAACTCAAAATTCTCTCACATAAGGAGTCATTTATTATGGATAAGAAGCAGTTTGCACTCGAAAAGCACAAAGAATGGCAGGGCAAGATCGAGGTCGTGACCCGCGCGCCCATCACCAACCGTGAAGAGCTTGCGGTCGCCTACACGCCCGGCGTTGCCGAACCCTGCCTCGAGATCTCCAAGAACGTCGATCTTTCCTACGTTTACACCCGCCGCGCGAACCTCGTCGCGGTCGTCACGGACGGCACCGCGGTTCTGGGTCTCGGCGACATCGGCCCCGAGGCGGGCATGCCCGTCATGGAGGGCAAGTGCGCGCTCTTCAAAACGTTCGGCGACGTCGACGCCTTCCCGCTCTGCGTGCGCTCCAAGAGCGTTGACGACATCGTGAACACCGTCCGCCTGCTTGCGGGCAGCTTCGGCGGCATCAACCTCGAGGATATCTCCGCGCCCCGCTGCTTCGAGATCGAAAAGCGCCTCAAAGAGGTTTGCGACATCCCGATCTTCCACGACGATCAGCACGGCACCGCGGTCGTCACGCTGGCTGCCATGATCAACGCGCTCAAGCTCGTCGGCAAGAAGATGGAGGATCTCTCCGTCGTCGTCAACGGCTCCGGCGCGGCGGGCATCGCCATCACCAAGCTGCTCATGAGCAGAGGGCTCAAAAAGGTCATTCTCTGCGACAGAAAGGGCGCGATCTACGAAGGAAGAGAGGGGCTCAACGATATCAAGGCAGAGATGGCGAAGATCTCCAACCTCGAAAAGAAGGCGGGCTCTCTGAAAGACGTCATCGTCGGTGCAGACGTGTTCATCGGCGTCTCCGCGCCCGGCAGCCTCACCGCCGAGATGGTCAGGACCATGGCGCCCGATCCCATCATCTTTGCAATGGCGAACCCCGTTCCCGAGATCATGCCCGACGAGGCGAAAAAGGCGGGCGTGCGCATCATGGGTACGGGCAGGAGCGACTTCCCCAACCAGATCAACAACGTGCTTGCGTTCCCCGGCATCTTCCGCGGCGCGCTCGACGTCCGCGCGAGCGACATCAACGACGAGATGAAGATCGCGGCTGCGGAGGCGATCGCGTCGGTCATCCCCGAAAACGAGCTCACCCCCGAGTACATCATTCCCGATTCCTTCAATCCTCACGTTAAGGACGCCGTTGCCGAGGCGGTCAAAGCTGCGGCAAGAAAGACGGGCGTCGCGAGGATCTGACGTCACACGAGCGAAAAACCCTGCCCTGCGGCAGGGTTTTTTGTATGCGCCGCGCATGCCCCAAACTCTTTACAAATGCGCGCAGATATGGTATAATATCCCATATAACATACAAGATATACGTTTTCAGCAGAAGGGGGAAGAACTTATGCGTTGTTTGTACTGCAATTGTACGGAGAGCAAGGTCATCGATTCGCGCTCGGCGGACGACGAGCGCACCATCCGCCGCCGCCGCGAGTGCATGGGGTGCGGCAGAAGGTTCACCACCTACGAGACCATCGAGGTCGCGCCCATCCTCGTCGTCAAATCGGACGGCACGCGGCAGGCGTTCGATCTGGGCAAGATCAAGCGCGGCGTCATCAAGGCGTGCGAAAAACGCCCCGTACCCATCGAAAAGATCGACGCCCTCGCCGAGGATATCGCAAAGCGCATCTATAATTCCATGGAGCAGGAAGTCTCCTCCAAGCAGATCGGCGAGATGGTGATGGAGGGGCTGCAAAAGCTCGACGAGGTCGCCTATGTGCGCTACGCCTCGGTGTACCGCTCCTTCAAGGATATCTCCTCCTTTATGGCGGAATTGCAGAAAATGATCGAAAAGAAGGAAACCGAACAGGAACCCGCGAAATGAAGAGAACTGTAAAGGTCGGCAATGTCCTGATGGGGGACGGGAGCGTCTCCGTCCAGAGCATGACGACGGTAAAAACGAGCGACGCGGAAGAGTGCGTCGCTCAAATTCTTGCGCTGGAAAAGGCGGGGTGCGACGTGGCGCGCGTCGCCGTCTCCGACGAGGCGGACGCCTGTGCGCTCAAAGAAGTCGTCCCGCGCGTGCATGTTCCCGTCGTGGCGGACGTGCATTTTTCGGCAAGGCTCGCCGTGCTCGCCGTCGAGATGGGGGCAAGTAAGCTGCGCATCAATCCGGGCAACATCGGCGGAGAGCGGGAGATCGCCCTCGTCGCCGACTGCGTGAAGGCGCACGGCGTGCCCGTGCGCGTGGGAGCGAACACGGGGAGCATCGAAAAGCACTTCCTCGAAAAATACGGCAGGAGCGCGGAGGCGCTCGTCGGCAGCGCCCTCTATAACGCGGAGATCCTCGAAAAGCACGGCGTACACGATATCGTGCTCTCCGTCAAGGCGTCCGACGTCCCGCTCACCGTGGAGGCGTACACCATGCTTGCAAAGCGGTGCGATTATCCGCTCCATCTCGGCGTGACCGAGGCGGGTACGGAGGAGATGGGCATCGTCAAAAGCAGCGTCGGCATCGGCGCGCTGCTTCTCGGCGGCATCGGCGATACCATCCGCGTCTCCCTCTCCGCGGATCCCGTCAAAGAGGTATACGCCGCGCACAATATCCTGCGTGCCTGCGGCATCGAAAGGGAGTACGTCGAAGTCGTCTCCTGTCCCACATGCGGCAGGTGCCGCTATGATTGCATCGGGCTCGCCGAGCGCGTCAACGCGCGGGTGCGCACCGTAAAGAAGAAGCTCAAAGTCGCCGTCATGGGGTGCGTCGTCAACGGCCCCGGCGAGGCAAGGGGGTGCGACCTCGGCATTGCGGGCGGCGAGGAATACTGCGTGATCATGCAGAAGGGAAGAGAGAACGAACGCGTGAAAAAAGAGGAAGCCGAGCGCGTCTTTTTCGCGCGGCTGGATGAACTGATCGGATGAAGAGCAAACAGTACTTGGAAGAAATACGCCGGGCGGCGGGTCTCGGGCGCGCCGTCCTGAAAAAGATCGAAGTCAAGGGGCGCACGGTCACATTCTTTCTCGTCACCGACAAGACGTATTCTGCCGACGACGTGGAGCACGCGCGCACCGTTTCGGCGCGCTACGCGCCCGAAGGGTTTACCGCGGAGGTGAACGTGCGCAAAGCGGTGCCCGATCCCGAGGGCATCCGCCGCGCGGTGGCGGATATCCTCAAAACGCGCTTTCCCGCTGCGGCGGCGTTCGTCGACCCGGAGGATATCGAGGCGTACGTCGACGAGGGCGGCGGCAGATTTTTCATCGGCGTGGGGGAGGCGGAGCGCGTGCGCATGCACGAGGACGGCATCCTCGACGCCGTGGGCGCCGAGCTTGCCAAAAACTTCCCCGGGGCATGGTACGGCGACGTGCGCGCCGTCGAAAAGGATCGCGGGGAGATCGAGCGCGAGGCGCCGCCCGAGGCGGAGTACGTCATTGCGCCGCGCATGTTCGATATCGAGGATTATTCGCCCATCGACGGCGCGAATCCCAAGCATGCCATTTACATCGCCGATCTGCAGAAGGAGGCGCAGGGCGTCACCGTATGCGGCACGGTCGCCTATGTGGAGGAGCGCGCCACCAAGAACGGAAAGCCCTATTTCAGTTTTTCGCTCACCGACGGCTCCGCGCAGATGCGCTGTTCCTACTTTTCCAAAAAGGCGACCGTCGAAAAGGTGCGCGAGATCAAACAGGGGGATATGGTCTGCCTCACGGGGGATAACGAGCTCTTCAACGGGAGCCTCTCCTTCCGCGCCAAGCAGATCGACCGCGGCCGTCCGCCCGAGGGGTTCGTGCCCGAGGAGCGGCCTTCCCGTCCCGTGCCGTCCGCCTATAAGGCGGTGTTTCCCGTTCCCGTGAGCGACTATGTGCAGGCAACGCTCTTCGGCGAGGCGGGCATCCCGGAGGATTTCAAAAAGCGGGAGTTCGTCGTGTTCGACCTGGAGACGACGGGGCTCAACACCAATCCCGCCATGGGGGCGATGGATCGCATCATCGAGCTGGGCGCCGTCAAGATCAGGGAGGGGCGCATCTGCGAAAAACTCTCCACCTTCGTCGCCTGCCCTGTCAGGCTCTCCGAGGAGATCGTGAAGATCACGGGCATCACGGACGACATGCTGGTGGGCGCGCCCGCGCTTCCGGACGTCATCGCCGATTTTTACAAGTTCACGGCGGGCTGTTCGCTCGTTGCGCACAACATGGGGTTCGACTACAAGTTCATCAGCCATTACGGCGCCGAAGAGGGGTACCGTTTCGAGCAGAGGCAGTACGATACGCTCGTCATGTCGCAGAAGCTCCTGCGGCTCAATCACCACAGGCTCAACGACGTCGCCGATTTCTTCGGGTTCACCTTTCATCATCACCGTGCTTTCGACGACGCCTTCGTCACCGCGAAAATTTTTATCGAACTCGTGAAAATGGCGAAAAAGCTCGACTGAGCCTCCCGCTGCCGTCCGATTTATAAAAAATATTTGCAAAACGCTTGCATTTTCTTCCCAAAGATGGTAAACTAAGGATGATCTTAATCTGAAGTATGGATTGAGAGCGGTTCGCCGCTCTCAATATTCATATATTCGGGGGTTATTCACGAATTTTCTCGTCCAAAGGGACGACAAAATTCCGTGATCTGAGCAGGAAGTTGCTGACACGGCACTTTGTGCCTGACAGCACCTCCCGCTCTGCGGGCGAACCTTAGGGGCTTACAATTATAGTTCGCCCGCATTCACACCTACCTGAAAGCCGCGTGAGCGGCAAATTGAGGCATACTGCGCAAAATAGCGATTTTGCTTGTATCTGTGATTGATAGCAAACCGGCATAACGCAGTGACGCCTTTTGCAATGTAATTTTATAACATTCGTGCACAATAAAGTTGCTTACGCGAGTGGGTTGATGGCGCCCCTGTGTAAGGGGAGCTGGTGCGAAGCGCCTGAGGGGTTGCGCTTGCGCGAGTGATTTAAGGAAAGTTTACGCCATTTTCATTGACCGAGGAGGCGCAATATGCAGATAAAACCCATGCGCGAGATCGAGGAGTTCCTCCGTCCCGTCGCCGAAGAGGCGGGCTGCGAGATCGTCGAAGCTGTCTGGAACAACCGCGAAAAGTCGCTCACCATCGTCATCGACGCCGCGGGCGGCGTGGATATGGATCTGTGCGAAAAATTTCACCGTGCCGCAGATCCCGCGCTCGACGAGCTCGATCCCACTTACGGCGCGGCGTACACGCTCAACTGTTCCTCCCCGGGGCTCGACCGCCCCTTCAGAACGGAGCGCGATTTTGCGCGGCACATGGGCGAAGATATCGAAGTGCATCTCTATGCTCCCTTCGAGGGCGCGAAGTATCACGAGGGGAAACTGCTCGCCTTCGAAAACGGCGTTATCCGTCTCGGCACAAAGAAAGGGGAGATCGGGATCCCCTTCGAAAAGACTTCGAAGGTCTGCCTTCTCATCGAAGTATGAACATCTGACGCAGCGGCGTTATAACAACAGGAAAATAAGGAGATTTATCATGATCAACAAGGATTTCTTTGCGGCGCTTGCCGATCTGGAACGCGAAAAGGGCATCAGCGAAGAGGTGTTCGTCGAGGCGCTCGAAACGGCGCTCGCGTCCGCCTACAAAAAGCAGTTTTTCGGCGACGCGGCAGGGGTCGAAGTCAAACTCAATCCCGAAAAGGGGACGATCCGTTTCTTCCTCACGCGCACCGTTGTGGACAGCGAGGAGCCTGCCGACGGCGAGATCACGCTCGAAGAGGCGCAGGAGATCAAAAAGAGCGCCAAGGTGGGCGACGTGCTCACCGAGGAATTCACGCCCAAGGACTTCACCCGTATCGCTGCGCAGACGGCGAAACAGGTCATCCTGCAAAAGATCCACGAGACGGAGCGCGACAACACGCTCTCCGAGTTTTCCGATAAAGAGGGCGAGCTCATGAGCGGGCTCGTGCGCAAGGTGGACGCCCGCAACGTGTACGTCGAGATCGGCAAGGGGCAGATCGAGGGGCTCATGCTCCCGCAGGATCAGGTTCCCGGCGAAAAGTATCTCGCGGGCGACAGGATCAAAGTTTACGTAAAACGCGTCAAGAGCGGCGGCAGAAACGCGCAGGTGCTCGTCTCCCGCGCGGCGCCCGGGCTCGTCAAGCGCCTGTTTGAAGAGGAAGTGCCCGAGATCAAGGCGGGCACGGTCGTCGTAAAGGGCATTTCCCGCGAGCCGGGTCACCGCACGAAAATGGCGATCGCCTCCGAAGATCCCCGCATCGACGCCGTCGGCGCATGCGTCGGAAACAAGGGCGCGCGCGTCAATGCGGTCGTCGCGGAACTGGGCGGCGAGAAGATCGATATCATTCTCTGGAGCGAAAATCCGCTCGAATTCATCGCAAAGGCGCTCTCTCCCGCAACGGTCGTCTCCGTCACGCAGATGGGCGAGAAGTCGGCGGTCGCCGTCGTGCCCGACGACAAGCTCTCGCTCGCCATCGGCAGAGACGGGCAGAACGCCCGCCTTGCCGCGCGCCTCACGGGTTGGAAGATCGACGTCAAGAGCGAATCCGCCGCGGCGAAACTCAATCTGGAATCCGCCGAGGCGCCCACGGAGGAATAAATGCCCAAAGTAAGAAAGATCCCCATGCGCACCTGCATCGCCTGCCGCGAGGAAAAGCCGAAAAAGGAGATGCTCCGCGTCGTACGCAGCAGCGAGGGCGCGATCAGTCTGGATTTTTCGGGCAAGCTCCCCGGGCGGGGCGCGTACATCTGCAACAGCGCGGAGTGCGTGAAAAAGCTGAAGAAATACCGCCTTCTCAACAAAACGTTTTCGGCGGACGTGCCGGAAGAGGTGTATGCACGCATCGAGGAGGAATTCCTTGGCAGGAAGTAAAACAGAGACCTATCTCGGGTTTTGCAGGCGTGCGGGCAAGCTGGCGCTGGGCGTGAACGCCGTCGCGGCGACGCGCGGCAGGGTGTATCTGCTCGTCGCCGACAGGAGCGCCTCGCCCAATACGCAGAAAGAGATACAAAAACTTGCGGCGCGCTTTGCCTGCCCCGTCGTCTGGACGGACGGGCTGGATGCGTTGGTGCATAAAGAGGCATGCAAGCTTGCGGCGGTGCGAGAAGAACACCTTGCCGCGGCGATCATCGCTCAGGAGAAAGAATAAACGCTCGAATGGAGCTTCCGCACGCCCGCAGCGGAGCGGGATGCGCGCAGGGGCGCGCATGCGGGTCAAATATCGGAGGATACGGAATGGCTTACGAGAACATTGAAAAATTGAACGCGCTTCTTACGGACGAGCGCACGGACGCATTGAAAAAGTCGATTTCGGCGGGGGAGAAACAGCTCTCCGAGCTCATGAAAAAGCTCGGGGAACTCGAGACCGCCGCAACGGCGCGCCGTGCGCAGGAAGAGGAGAAGCGCCGCGCCGAAGAGGCGCGCGCCGCGGAGGAGGCGGCAAAAGCCGAGCGCGAGCGCGCGGAGGCGGAGGCTGCGAAGGCAAAGGCGGAGGCGGAAAAAGCCGCCGCGTCCGTTCCCGAACCCGCGCCCGCACCCGCGGCGGAAACCGCACCCGAAGCGGCGCCCGCGGAGCAAAAACCCGCGGCAGAGCAAAAGCCCACTGCGGAGCGTTCCGCGCAGCAGCAGCGTCCCGCGGCGGGTCAGCGCCCGCAGGAGCCCGCCCGTCAGACATTCCGCCCCGGGCAGGAGCGCGGCGCGCGTCCTACCTACACGCCCAATCAGCAGCGTCCCGCGCAGGGTCAGCGTCCGCAGGGGGCGCGTCCGCAGGGCGGCATGGGCGCCCGTCCGCAGGGCGGTATGGGAGCGCGCCCCGCACAGGGGAGCCGTCCCATGGCGCCCCGTCCCGCAGGCATGCGCCCCGTCGCGCCGCCCCCCACGCCCGCACCCGTGCGCCGCGACGCACCCAAAAAGTTTGAAAAAACGTACGTCGAGCCCCGCCGTCCCGCCAACAAGCGCGATCTTCAGCGCCGCCAGGGAGCGAGCATCGGCGATTTCGACGAAGATAAGAGCGGCTACCGCAAGGCGCGCTTCGGCAAGAAGAACGTCCGCAAGGAGGCGCAGACCATCAAGATCGACCACGCCGTCGTCACTTCCAAGGAGATCCCCATCAAGGTGCTCTCCGAAAAGCTCGGCATCTCGGCGGTGGAGATCACCAAGCGTCTCTTCAAGGAGGGCGTCATGAAGACGGTGAACGAGTCCGTCGATTACGACAACGCCGCGTTTATCGCGCTGGAACTGGGCATCGACCTCGAGTATAAGCCCGCCGAGACGGCGGAGGACGCCCTTTTGAAGATGCACGGCGAGGAGGAGGGCGAAAACCTTGTCACCCGCGCGCCCGTCGTCACCGTCATGGGTCACGTCGACCACGGCAAGACCTCCCTTCTGGACGCCATCCGCAAGACCAACGTCACCGAGGGCGAGGCGGGCGGCATCACGCAGTCCATCGGCGCCTATACCGTCACGTTCGGCGAGGGCAGGAAGATCACCTTTATCGATACGCCCGGTCACGCGGCGTTCACCGCGATGCGTGCGCGCGGCGCGCAGGTCACCGATATCGTCGTGCTCGTCGTGGCGGCGGACGACGGTATCATGCCCCAGACGGTGGAGGCGATCAACCACGCCAAGGCGGCGGACGTGCCCATCATCGTCGCGCTCAACAAGATGGATAAACCGCACGTCGAGCCCGACCGCGTCAAGCAGGAGCTCATGAAGTACGACCTCGTGCCCGAAGAGTGGGGCGGCGACGTCATCGTCGTTCCCGTCTCGGCAAAGACGGGCATGGGCATCGATGCGCTCCTGGAAAACATTGATCTCGTCGCAGAAATGCGCGAACTTAAAGCCAATCCCGAGAGGAAGGCAAAGGGCGTCGTCATTGAAGCCAAGCTCGATAAGGGCAAGGGTCCCATGGCGAGCGTGCTCGTCCAGAACGGCACCCTCCGCACGGGCGACAGCCTTGTTTCCGGCACCACGGTCGGGCGTGTGCGCGCCATGATCGACGACAAGGGCAGAACGGTCAAGGAGGCGGGTCCCTCCACGGCGGTCTCCGTGCTCGGTCTCGAAGACGTTCCCAACGCGGGCGACGCGATCTTTGCCGTCGAACCGGGGCTCATGAAGCAGGTTCAGGAAGAGCGCAGGAACAAGCAGCGCGAATCCATGGTGCACGAGACTTCCAAGATGAGCCTCGACGACGTGTTCCGTCAGGTCGAAGAGGGCAACATGAAGGATCTCAAAGTCGTCGTCAAAGCGGACGTCCAGGGTTCTGTCGAGGCGGTCAGAAGCTCGCTCGAAAAGCTCTCCAACGAGGAGGTGCGCATCAAGGTCATTCACGCGGCGGCGGGCGCCATCAACGAGAGCGACGTCTCGCTCGCGGATTCCGCGAATGCGATCATCATCGGGTTCAACGTCCGTCCCGATACCAAGGCAAAGGCGCTCGCGGAGCGCAGCCACGTGGACGTGCGCATGTACCGCATCATCTACGAACTGCTCGACGATATGGAGGCGGCGCTCAAGGGTATGCTCTCTCCCAAGTACCGCGAGGTGTACATGGGCAAGGCGGAGGTGCGCCAGACGTTCAACATCACGGGGGTCGGCACCGTCGCGGGCTGCCTCGTCACCGAAGGCCGCCTGGTGCGCGGCGGGAAACTGCGCATTTACCGCAACGACGTGATGATCGTCGAAGGGAACGTCAAACAGCTCAAACACTATAAAGACGACGTGAAGGAAGTTGCCGCGGGGCTCGAGTGCGGCTGCGCGATCGAGAACTTCAACGAGATCCGCGTGGGCGATTTCATCGAGTGCTACGTCATCGAGGAGCTTCCGAAGGCGTAAAGAGGTTCACGAATTTCTTTTTGAACTGACGTCGTCGCAGCCGAACAGTCGCAAGCGGCGCTCCGCCGCGACAAGTTTTTGCGTGAGAAAATTCGTGAACATAGGAGATTCTATGACAAAACGAACGGACAGATTGAACGGCGAACTGCAAAAGGAGATCGCCGCCGTCATCTCGGGCGAACTCAAAGACCGCGATCCCCGCATCACGGGGCTTGTGAGCGTCACGGAGGCGGACATCGCGCCCGACCTCAAGACGGCGAAGGTATATGTGAGCGTCTACGGCATCCCGCCCGAGGCAAAAAAGCAGGTGTTTGCGGCGCTCCGCGAGAACGCGGGCTTTGTCCGCCATGCGCTCGCGCAGGTCATGCGCATGCGCACCGTACCTGCCATCACCTTTTTGGAGGATGGCAGCATGGAGTACGGCTCGCACATGGACGAACTCTTTGCATCCCTTCATAAGGACGAAAAATAAGTGAATACCTTAAAAGAAATCGCAGGCGTCATCAGGCGCCTGAAAAGCGCGGTCATCTTCACGCACATGCGCCCCGACGGCGACGCCCTCGGGAGCGCAATGGCGCTGTCCCGCGCTCTTTTTATGCTGAATATCCCCAACGAGGTCGTCAACGAAGGGGAGATCCCCGCAAAGTTCTTCGTGCTCGAGGGGATGGATTCCATTAAAAAAGCGCCTTCGCTCAACGCGGAAGGCTATATCTGCGTGGACTCCTCCGACGAGGCGCGCCTCGGCTATCTTCAGCCCGTGTTTCTTGCGGGGGTGAAACAGGGAAAGATCACGGTGAACATCGATCACCACGTCTCCAACACCCGTTACTGCAAATATAACTTCGTGCGCAACCGCGCCAGCAACTGCGAGAACATCGCCGAACTCATCGGGGAGCTGGGCGTCAGTCCCGACAGGCTGACCGCAAACTATCTCATGACGGGCATGGTCACCGATTCGGGCGCTTTTTCGCACAGCGACGTGAACGGCGATACCTTCCGCGCGGCGGCATACGCCGCGGACGCGGGCGCCGATGTGAGCATGATCACCTACGAGATCTTCAAAAAACAGTCGAAGGCGCGCGCGCAGATGTACGCGGAGGTCATCTCCGCGCTTCGCTACGAGCTTTCCGATGCCTTCGCCGTCGCACTCGTCACGCAGGATATCCTCAGAAAATACGGGCTCAGACAGGACGCCACGGAGGGCATCGTCGATTTTGCGCTCACCGTGGAGCCCGTCGAAGTCAGCGTCTGCCTCATGGAGGTCAAGAAGGGGCAGTACAAAGTTTCGCTGCGCTCCAAGGGAAAGGTCAACGTCAACGAAGTCGCCGCAACGTTCGGCGGCGGCGGACATGTGCTCGCCTCCGGCTGCATGCTCTTCGGCGATCCGGAAGAGGTCATCGATAAACTCTCCTTCGCGGTCAGGCAAAGGCTTCCTTTATGACGGGTTTTCTCAATATCTACAAGCTGTCGGGCAAGAGTTCGGCGGCGGTCGTGGGGCGCGTGAAATGGCTCCTGAGGACGCCCTGCGGGCACATGGGTACGCTCGACCCGCTCGCCGAGGGGGTGCTCCCCGTGGGCGTGGGCAATGCAACGCGGCTCTTCGATCATTTTCTCTCCAAAAAAAAGCGTTACACGGCGCGGTTCCGTTTCGGCGCGACGACGGATACGCTGGACGCGGAAGGGGAGGTGACTGCCGGCGGGCGGATCCCGTCGGCTGAGGAAGTCGCGGGCGCGCTTCCTGCCTTTTTGGGCGAGATCGAACAGATCCCGCCTCGGTACAGCGCGGTGTCGGTGGGCGGCAGGCGCGGCTACGAGCTGGCGCGCAAGGGAGTGGAGTTCGAGATCGCCCCGAAGAGGGTCGTCATCGACGAATTCCGCCTTGCGGAGCAGACTGCGCCCGACGAATATGAATTTACCATCGTCTGCGGCGGCGGCACCTATGTGCGCGCGCTTGTCCGCGATCTCGCCGCCGCGCTCGGCACGCAGGGGTACATGACCTATCTGCGGCGCGACGCGAGCGGCGTTTTTACGGCGGAGACTGCCGTCCCGCTCGAGGCGCTCACGCCCGAAAACGTGCGCGGATATCTCATCCCCACGGAGACCGTTCTTCCATTCCCCGTGCTGGATTGCGCCGACGAGCGCATCTTCCACGGCGTAACGGTGCCGGTCGCGGCGGAGGACGGGGTATACAAACTGTACCGCGGCGGCGAATTTTACGGGCTTGCGCGCGCGGAAGGCGGCTTTGCGCGCGCGGAGAAAAAATTATGCTGACCGTTCTCGGAGAAAAAGCGGCGCTGCGTACGCCCTGCGCGCTCCTTCTGGGCGCGTTCGACGGGTTCCACATCGGGCATCTTACGCTGCTCGAAGAGGCGAAACGGACGGGTTATCCCGTTGCGGCGCTCACCATCTTCGGCGGCAAGCAGGGAGGTGCGCTCTTCCTGCCCGCGGAGCGGCGCGCGCTTTTGCACCGCCTCGGCGTCTCCTATACGCTTGAATACGGCTTCACGGACGGATTCCGCGATACGCCCGCCGAAAATTTCCTCGGCGCGCTCTTCTCCCGTATCTGTACGGGAGCGGTGTTCTGCGGCGAAGATTTCCGCTTCGGCGCGGGTGCGGCGGGAACGCCCGCTCTTTTAAGGCGCATGGCGCCGTGCCCCGTCACGGTGCTCCCCCTGCGCGAGGCGGGCGGAGAGAAGGTTTCCTCCACCCGCATCAAAAAAATGCTTGCGGAGGCGGACATGGGTGGGGCAAATTCGCTCCTGTGCGTTCCCTACTTCATTCAGGGCGCCGTCGAACATGGCAGGCATGTCGGGAGCAAGCTCGGGTTTCCCACCCTCAATCTCTCCCTTCCCGCCGAAAAAACGCTCCCCAAAGAGGGCGTGTACGGCGGACATGCGCAAACGCCCGCGGGCGAATTCCCCGCCATCGTAAACATCGGTCCGCGCCCCACGTTCGGCGTGGCGGAAAAGAAGATCGAGGCGTATTTGGAGGGCTTTTCGGGCAATCTGTACGGCGAAACGGTGCGCGTCTTTCCCGAAACATATTACCGCCCCACAACAGCGTTTCCCTCGGCGGAGGCGCTCAGAGACCAGCTTGCAAAGGATATTTGCAGATTACGAACGGAAAAAGGAGCCTGACATGATCAAATTCGGACCGAGCGGGAATTCCGCAAGTTTCTATGCGGCGGGCTACGAACATACGGAAGAGGCTGCCGGATACGTAAAGGAGATGGGGCTGAACTGCTTCGAGTACTCCTTCGGGCGGGGCGTCCGTATGACGGAGGCGAAGGCGCGCTCCATCGGGCAGGCGTTTGCCGCGCAGGACGTGGAGATCTCCGTCCACGCGCCCTATTTCATCAATTTTGCCAATCCCGACGACGAGATGGCGGCAAAGTCCTACGGCTATGTGCTCGACAGCGCGAAGATGGTGCGCCTGATGGGCGGAAAGCGCGTCGTGTTCCATCCCGCCGCGCAGGGCAAAGACAGCCGCGAGACCGCCGTCTCCCGCGCGGAGGACAGATTGAAAATCCTGCGCGACTACATCTACCTCAACGAGCTCGACGGCCTCATGTTCTGCCCCGAGACGATGGGCAAGCACGCGCAGATCGGCACGCCCGAGGAGATCGTGCGCTTTTGCAGGATCGACCGCGTGTTCACGCCCTGCGTGGATTTCGGGCATGTCAATGCGCGCGAGCAGGGGAGCCTGAAAACGGCGGCGGACTATAAGCGCCTGCTGGAGTACATGATCGGCGAACTCGGATACGAGCGCATGAAGCACTTTCATGTGCATTTCTCCAAGATCATGTACGGCGCGAAAGGGGAGATCAAACACCTCACCTTTGCCGACGAAGTGTACGGTCCGCAGTTCGAGCCGCTCGCCGAAGTTTTGCATGAACTTGCGCTCGAGCCCTATATCGTCAGCGAATCGGACGGCACGCAGGCGGAGGACGCGGCTGCGATGAAGCGCATGTACGAGGCGTACCGCGGCTGAGCGTTCCGCGCATTTCTGCACAAAAAATTATTGACTTGCGACTGCGTATTTGGTATAATATGGCTGTGGAATCGCAAAAATTGCAACGCATTTATGCGGAAACGGGCGCCGATGCGCTCTTTTTGGAACAGGATTTTCTCCGCCGTTACGTCACGGGGTTCTATTCGACGGACGGGTTCGCGGTATACGACGGCAACACCTGCACGTTCGTTGCCGATATGCGTTATTTCGAGGCGGCGACCGAAGCGCTTAAAGAGAGCGGCATCCGCGTCGTCGAGGGCTCGTTCGAAAGGGCGGTATCTCTCGTATCCGGCTGTAAAACGCTGGGCGTTCCCTATCCCTTCGTGAGCCGCGCGGCATGCGCAAGGCTGGAGGATCGCGGTTTTACGCTCACCGACTGTATGCCCGCCCTGCGCGAGGCGATGAAGGTGAAGTCTGCATCCGAGCTCGGCTGCATCGCCCGTGCTTGCGACATGGCGGAAGAGGGGCTGCTCAAAACGCTTCCCCGCATCAAGGAGGGCATGACGGAGCGCGAGCTTGCCGCAGTCCTGGAGTATGAGATGCGCATGCAGGGCGCCGACGGCACCTCGTTCGAGACCATCGTCGCGTTCGGCAGGGGTTCGAGCGTTCCCCATCACGAGACGGGCGATACAAAGCTGCGGTTCGGCGACGTGGTGCTCATCGATTTCGGCTGCAAAACGCAGGGGTACTGTTCCGACTGCACCCGTACCTTCCTCTTCGGCGACGACGGAAAGCACGGCGACTTCAAAGAGAAGTATGCCGTCGTCCTCGAAGCGCATGAACGCGTCAAGGAAAAACTCGTCTCCGGCATGACGGGGCGGGAGGCGGACGCCATCGCGCGCGGACTTTTCGCGGAGAAGGGACTGGATAAATTCTTTACCCATTCCCTCGGGCACGGCATCGGGCTCGAGATCCACGAATATCCCGTGCTTGCGCCCCGCGGCGAGGAAAAACTGCTCGACGGCATGGTGTTCTCCGATGAACCCGGGCTGTACTTTGCGGGCGAATACGGCATCCGCATCGAGGACAGCATCTGCCTCGAAAACGGAAAGGTGCGTTCCTTCATGCACAAGACGGCGCACGATCTGCTCATCTTGTAAATTATTAAAATTCAGTTGACGATAAAAGGAGATCAGAAAAATGGCACAGATCATGGCAGGCGACATCAGAAAGGGCACCACGTTCGAATATAAGAGCGGTGTGTACACCGTTACGGAGTTCCAGCACGTCAAACCCGGCAAGGGCGCGGCGTTCGTGCGCTGCACGCTCAAGAACGTCGTTACGGGACAGGTGCTCTCCGACGAGACCTTCAACCCCACCGCAAAACTCGAGACGGCGCAGGTCGAGACCAAGAAGATGACCTATTCCTACAACGACGGCGAGTTCTACTACTTCATGGATGAAGAGTTCAACCTCACCCCCCTCAACTATTCGCAGGTCGAGGACGCGCTCCGTTATATCCGCGAAAACGACGTCGTTACCGTCAAATTCCTCTACGGCAGCGCATTCTCCGTCGAGCCCGAGAACTTCGTCGAGCTCAAAGTCATCGAAGCGGAGCCCGGCGTGCGCGGCAATACCGCGACCAACGTCACCAAGGCAGCCAAGGTGGAGACGGGCGCGACCTTCCAGGTGCCCATGTTCGTCGAAGAGGGCGATACCATCCGCATCGATACCCGCACGGGCGAGTACATGAGCCGCGTGTAATGAAATTTGTAGCACAGCGTGTGAGCCGTGCAAAGCTCACCGTAGGGGATGAGCCCGTATCCGAGATCGGACGCGGGCTCGTCGTCTATTTTGGAGTAAAAACAGGCGACGAAGAGGCGCAGGCGGTGAAGTGCGCCGAAAAGATCGCGCATCTGCGCGTGTTCGAGGACGAAGCCGGCAAGATGAATCTCTCCGTGCGCGACGTCGGCGGCGAAGTGCTGCTCGTCTCGCAGTTCACGCTCTGCGGCGATGTGCGCAAGGGCAACCGTCCGTCCTTTACCGAGGCGGAGCGCCCCGAACGGGCGAACGCGCTCTACCTTGCGGCTGCCGGGGCGCTGCGCGGGCAGGGCGTGCCCGTAAAACTCGGCGTGTTCGGTGCGCACATGTTCATCGAACAGGTCAACGACGGGCCCGTGACCATCATTTATGAAATATAGAAAACATATCCGAAAGAGGACGCAATGAAAATACAGTATCTCGGAACGGGAGCGGCGGAGGGCGTGCCTGCGCTCTTCTGCAATTGCGCATACTGCAAGGGGCTGCGCGCCCGCCTTGCCGCGGGGGAGAAAACGCGCGAACTGCGTACCCGCATGCAGGTGCTCATCGACGGCGAGCTCTCCGTCGATTTTCCGCCCGACGCTTATGCGCACATGGCGGCGTACGGCGTCGATTTCTCGGCGATCCGCTATCTGCTCGTCACGCATTCGCACATGGATCATTTCTACGCGCACGACTTTATCCTGCGCGGCTATAAGTATGCGGCGGAGATGGCGGCGGAGGAGCTCACGATCTACGGCAACCGCGAGGTGTGCGACGTGTTCCGCGAATGCACGCGGCGGGAAATGAAGGAGTCCGTGGCAAAAAACGTGCGTACCATGCCCGTGGGCGCCTTCGAGGAGATCGCTTTCGACGACTGGCGCGCCTATACCATGCCCGCGCACCACTCCTCGCGCGATCCGCTCCTCTACATGGTCGAGCACGGCGGGAAGCGCTATCTGCACCTTTGCGATACGGGGCGCCTTCCCGACGATACGATGGACTTTCTCAAAGCGCTCGGCAAACGAGCCGACGCCGTTTCGTGCGACTGCACCTTTTTGTGGGACGACGCCGATCCGAACGCCCGCCACATGAATCTGAAAGAGGCGGTCTACACGCGCGAACGCCTGTGCCGCGCAGGGGTCGCGGACGGCGCCACAAAGTTCGTCGTTACGCATTTTTCGCACAACGGCGCGCCGACGGCGGAGGCGGTGGAGCGCGCAGAGAGGGAGTACGGGGTCATCGCCGCATACGACGGCATGACTTTGGAGATATAAAAGGGGGCGGCGCTGCCGCGCGGAGGTCAGCATGGACAAAACGCTTTATCTGAGCGATCTCGACGGAACGCTTCTCAGAGCGGATCAGCGGACGAGCGAGTATACGAACAGGGTCGTCAACCGCCTCGTGGACGCGGGCGTGCATTTTTCGTACGCGACGGCGCGCAGCATCGATACCGCCGTCCGCGTGACGAAGGGCATCGAGGTGGATATCCCCGTCATCGTGCATAACGGTGCGTTCATCGTGGACAGCGTCACGCGGCACGTCCTGCATGCCGAAAAATTCACCCCCGAAGAGGAGAGCCGCATCTGGGGGGCGTTTCTCTCGCACGGGCTGTATCCGCTCTCCTATGCCGTCATCGACGGGCGCAACCGTTTCTCCTATCTGCGCGAGAAGTGCGGAAAGGAACAGTGGGCGTTCGTGCTTTCGCGCACGTCGAACGCGGAGGATCACCGCGCCCGCGAAATTTTTTCCGTGGACGAGGCGCTCGACGGCGACGTGTATTATTTCGCCTGCATCGACGACGAGGAAAAACTCCGCCCCGTGTACGAATTTTTACAGGATAAGTTCCGCTGTATCTTCTCGCGCGACATCTATACGGACGCGCCGTGGCTGGAGGTGCTGCCCCGGAACGCCTCCAAGGCGTCCGCGGCGAAAATTTTGAAGGAGAAACTCGGCTGCGACAGGATCGTCTGTTTCGGGGACGAGATCAACGATATCCCCATGTTCGAGATCGCAGACGAAAAGTACGCCGTCGCAAACGCCGCGCCCGAGCTGAAAGCGCTCGCGACCGCCGTCATCGGCGATAACGACGAGGACGCCGTCGCAAAGTGGCTTGCGGAGAGATTCACGAAATTTTGCGAATAAAGCATTTGAGAGAAAAGCTGCGGATATGCAGAGCCCCCTGCCGTGATCGTACCGGCAGGGGGCTTTTTACGTTGTTTTTATTTTTCAATCAGGCTCTTTCCCGTCATTTCCTTAGGGATGGGCAGTCCCATCACTTCCAGAAGCGTAGGCGCGAGATCTGCGAGGATGCCGTCCTTTCTCAGCGTCACGTTCCGGTACTTCTCGTCGGCGGAGATGAGCACCACGGGCACGGGGTTGGTGGTGTGCGCCGTGAAGGGCGAACCGTCGGTATCGAGGAGCTTGTCCGCGTTGCCGTGGTCGGCGGTGAGAAGCGCGCTGCCGCCCATCGAAAGGATCTTGTCGACGACCTTCTTCACGCACTCGTCCACCGCGTGCACCGCCTTGACGGCGGCGGGGATCACGCCCGTATGTCCGACCATGTCGCAGTTGGCAAAGTTGAGGATCATCGCGTCGTACGTACCCGTCGAAAGCTCTTCGAGCACCTTGTCCGTCACTTCGTACGCGCTCATTTCGGGTTTCAAGTCGTATGTTGCGACCTTAGGCGAATTGATGAGGACGCGCACCTCGTTTTCGTTGGGCGCCTCCACGCCGCCGTTGAAGAAGAACGTGACGTGCGCGTACTTCTCCGTCTCCGCAATGCGGAGCTGTTTTTTGCCCATTTTTGCGAGATATTCGCCCAGCGTGTTGTGCATGCTCTGCTTGGGGAACGCGATCTCCACGTTCCTGTAAGCCGCGTCATATACGGTGAAGCAGACGTAAACGGGGTGCAAGAATCCCGTCTTGCGCTCGAACGCCGTACCCTTGGGAACGACGAAGGGATCCTGCGAGAACGCGCGGGTGATCTCTCTCGCGCGGTCGGGGCGGAAGTTGAAGAAGATGACGGAGTCGCCCTCGCCGACGAGCGCCACGGGCTTGCCGTTCTCCACAATGTTGGTAGGGAGGACGAATTCGTCCGTCACGCCGTTTTCATACGACTTTTTCAGCGCCTCGGCGGCGTTCGTCTCGTGAACGCCCGTGCCGATCGTGAGCATATCGTACGCCTTCTCGATGCGATCCCAGTTGTTGTCGCGGTCCATGGCGTAATATCTGCCCGAGAGCGACGCGATCTTGCCGTAGCCGAGCTCGTCCATTTTCGCCTGCAGCTGCTCCACATAGTGCACGCCGGAGGTGGGGGAGACGTCGCGCCCGTCCATGAAACCGTGAACGTAGGTCTCGGGCACGCCGTGCTGTTTCGCCATTTCGAGGAGCGCATAGAGGTGCGTGATGTGGCTGTGCACGCCGCCGTCGGAGAGAAGTCCCCACAGGTGCAGCTTTTTGCCGTTTTGTTTCGCGTTCTCCATCGCCTTCAGAAGGGCGGGATTTTGGAAGAACTCGCCGTCCTCGATCTCTTTGGTGATCTTGGTGAGATCCTGGTAGACGATGCGCCCGGCGCCCATATTAAGGTGTCCGACTTCGGAGTTGCCCATCTGCCCGTCGGGCAGACCCACGGAACGCCCGCTCGCGCCCAGCGTGGCGGAGGGGTAGTTCTCGCGGTAGTAGTTTACGTTCTTGCTCCCGTCAATGGAGATCGCGTTCCCGTCGCCCGCGGGCGCAAGTCCGTAACCGTCCATAATGATGATCGCATAAGGTTTTTTCATATCTTCTTTCTCCTGAATATGATTGGAAAAATAGTTTTTTGCGACACGTCTCCGTGCCGCAAAACAGGTTACATGAGTTCTTTGGGAAGGCGCATGCCCTGAATGCCCTTGTCGAAATGCACGATCTCGGCAAAATCCTTTGCTTTGAGCGAGGCGCCGCCGATGAGTCCGCCGTCGATCTCGGGCATGTCCATGAGCTGGCGGCAGTTGCCCGCGTTCATGGAACCGCCGTACTGGATGCGCATGCGCATCGCCTTATCCTCGCCGAAGAGCTCCGCGCACTTGCTGCGGATAAAGGCGATCGTCTCGTTCGCCTGCTCACAGGTCGCCGTTCTGCCCGTGCCGATCGCCCATACGGGTTCGTATGCGATGACGATCTTGGAAATATCTTCGATGCCCGCAAGTCCCTCTTCGATCTGGCGCGCAAGCACTTTTTTCGTCCTGCCGCCTTCGCGTTCCTGCAGCGTTTCTCCGATGCAGACGATGGGGGTGATGCCCTCTTTGATGGCTGTCAGCGCGCGCATATTGACCGTTTCATCCGTTTCGCCGAAATACTGTCTGCGTTCGCTGTGACCGATGATCACGTATTTCACGCCGTATTCTTTGAGCATTTCCGCCGAGATCTCGCCCGTGTATGCGCCGCGCTCCGCGTAGTGCACGTTCTGCGCGCCGAGCTGGATGTTGCTCCCTTCGAGCGCTTCCGCGACGGCGGGAATATCGATGGCGGGCACGCACACGACGACTTCGCACGAGGCGTCTTTCACGAGGGGTTTGAGCGCGTTCACGAGCGCAACGCCCTCCTTGGCGGTGTTGTTCATTTTCCAGTTTCCCGCGATGATGGGATTCCTGAAACATGAGGGTTTCATAGGTTGCCTCCTGATAATGTTTTTATCCTCATCCCCCACAAAAGATTATAGCACATTTTTTTGGAAAATGCAACATTGCCGTAACCTGTTGCGCGGCTATTTTGTATTTTTCTTGCAAATTGTCCGCCGCTGTAAAGAACCGCCCGCTCTGCGGAGCGGGCGGCGGGCGATAACCATGCTTTATGAAATAACAATTCCGGGCTTTCCGGTCGCCGTCATAAAGAATCGGTAAAGAATATGAAAAGAACGGCTCCGCGGGGAGCCGTTCTGTCGTATTGTCAGAGATTACTTCTTGTCGTTGAGGCAGGCGATGCCGGGAAGCACCTTGCCTTCGAAGAGCTCGAGCGATGCGCCGCCGCCCGTCGAGATGTGCGTGATCTTATCGGCAAAGCCGAGCTGCGTGCAAGCCGCCGCAGAATCGCCGCCGCCGACGATGGTCGTCGCGCCCTTGGCGTCTGCCAGAGCCTGCGCCACCGCGATGGTGCCTGCCGCAAGGATGGGGTTCTCGAACACGCCCATGGGGCCGTTCCAGATGACCGTCTTAGCACTCTTGACCTTCTCGGCAAAGAGTTCGCGCGTCTTGGGGCCGATATCCAGACCCATCATATCCGCGGGGATCGCGTTGGAGGGAACGACGCTCGTTTCGACGGGCGCGTCGATGGGTTCGGGGAAGGACTTGGTGATGACGGTATCGACGGGGAGGAGGAGCTCCTTGCCCATATCCGCCGCCTTCTTGATCATGTCTTTGCAGTAGTCGATCTTCTCGTCGTCCACGAGCGAGGTGCCGACGGAGCCGCCCTGCGCCTTGATGAAGGTGTACGCCATGCCGCCGCCGATGATGAGCGTATCGCACTTTTCGAGCAGGTTGGAGATGACGTTGAGCTTATCCGCAACTTTCGCGCCGCCGAGGATGGCGACGAAGGGACGGACGGGGTGCTCGAGGGAGTCCGCCATCACGGTGAGCTCTTTCTCGATGAGGAAGCCGCAGACCGCCGTCTTTACGAGGCCGTACTCCACGATCGCCGCCGTGGATGCGTGCGAGCGGTGCGCCGTGCCGAATGCGTCGTTTACATAGATATCGCAGTAGGAGGCGAGCTTTTTGCAGAATTCGAGATCCTTCTTCTCCTCCTCCCAGTGGAAACGGAGGTTTTCAAGCAGCACGCATTCGCCCTCTTTGCAGGCAGCGACTTTCGCCTGTGCGTCGGGACCGACGACGTCCTTTGCGAACGTCACCTTGCCGTCCAGAAGCTCGTTGAGGCGCGCTGCAACGGGTGCGAGGGTGAGCTTTTTGAGGTCGTCTTTCTTTGCCTTCTCGATGATGGCTTCCTTTGCGGCTGCCTGCTCCTCTGCGGGGAGCGCCTCGACCTTCGCCTTATCCTTCTTGTTGAGCTTCACTTCGTCGGAGAAGATGGAGTGGGGCTTGCCCATGTGCGAGCAAAGGACGACCTTTGCGCCGTGCTCCATCAGATATTTGATGGTGGGGAGCGCGCCGATAATGCGGTTCTCGTCGGTGATCTTTCCGTCCTTCATGGGGACGTTGAAATCGCAGCGGACGAGCACGCGCTTGCCTTTCCAGTCTTTGATGTCTTTTACCGTCATCTTGTTCATGGTTGGTTGTTCTCCTTATCCTTTTTGATTACCTTAAATATTCTAATGCTTTTTGAAAAATTTGTCAATACTTTGATGGAAATTTCGGGTACGGAAATCGCAGGAAAGGCGCACATTCAAAAAAGAACGCGCCCATAAATATGGGAGCGCCTTTGGGAGGATGGCTCCGTCGGGGCGGGAACTCCCGGCGGAGTCCGCGGCGGCATCATGCTTTCGCCGCGGTGACGATGAAGATGTGCAAGGGGCAGTTGCACGCGGACGTTTTCGGGCGTCGTACCCGATCGGGAGTCTTTCCCGTCCGTCCGCATATATCATAGCAGACAGATGTAAAAAAGTCCGCACAAAGTTGTAAAAAAATTGTAAAAAATGCGGCGGGTTGGGAATCCGCCGGAAGGGGCGGTCATTCTCGCCCACGCGAGAGGGGAACGGTGCCGATCTCTACGCCGCCGATATCTATGGTGACTTCTTTCAGCCGCAGATCGTCAGGAAGTTCATCGCCGTATTCTGATTCGTACTTCGTTGCCGTTTCAAAATAAGGGGCAAATTGTGCGAAAGTGTATTTTGATTGCGTTGCAGCCGTCTGCCCCGGAGAAGAAAAATAATGCTCTGTACAAAAAATATCGGCAAATACAAGTTCCGACAAAGCGACAAGGTCGTAGCCGTTGTTTTTTTCGGAGGGAAGAAATTGCCAAGATAATATTTCGTATACACAAACAAAGAAGCTTTCCCATCGTGAGCCGCCAAAAATTTCCGGCCCCCGGAACGATTCGATAAAGCGTCTGTTGTCAGCTGCACTGATTACAAAGACGATAGGGGAACTGACGGATAAACCGTTCTGCATGGGAACGGTCTGTTCTGTATACAGGTAGGTGCAGGGTTCGTTGAAGAGGGCGTCTGCTTCGTCGCCCAGCTTTTCTCGCAGCGTTTCTTCCGAAACAACTTCGACGCCGAGTTGCGTAAGCGCGGTGCCTATGTCGGGATCGGGGAAAATATAGGAGCCGTCCTTTCCCTGCATATACGAGACGATCGCATCTCCGATGGGATGATCCATATAGGCAGAAACGGGGTAGTTGGTTTCTCCCGCGCAGGCGGAAATGCCGAGCGCGGCAGATAGAATGATCCCTGTAAACAATGCATAGAAATATGTTCTTCTCATGCTTATCTCCTGTGCGGCATGGGAACAGAACCCACGGTCTCTCCTTCGTATGTCACGGCAAATTCTGTCATGCACATATCCTTGCCGACGCGTTCTCCCGCGAGGTAGGGCGTTACGGCGTCATCGCAGTATGGTCCGAATTGCGTCAGGGCATATTCGGTGTCGTGGAATTCACCAAAGTCGGGCACGGAACGGTAGATCTCTGCCGCCGCAAAGTTGGAAACGGCGATACATTCATAGTTCGCGCTTCCTGCCTCGGGAAGAAACTGATAAGTGACCACTTCGCGCATGACTGCCGTATATGTTTCGCGGAGATCTTCATAGGCGACGCCTTCCTCCGCGACAACTTTCTTTCCGTTGGTGTGCACGATCAGAGTCCCCGTTCCGTACAGTTCGCTGTCGCCCGCGTAAGCATAGGCGTATACAATGGGGGAGACGATCGTCTCGCCGCCGTTTGTTATCGTCCGCTCCATGTAAAGATAGGTGCGGGAAACGCCGATCGCTTCCTCCGCCGCGCCGCCGAGCGCGGCGCGCAGTTCACTCTCGGAGACCTTTTTCAACCCCGCGTCGGTCAGCGGAGAAAAGGTCTCATCGGAAGGATCGTGCAGATATTCCGCGATCAGGTCTGCCACAGGATGATTTTCGTATGCCTCGTCGGGATAGCGGGGCGCGCATGCCGTCATGCACGCAACAGCAAGAGCTGTTGTAAAGGCTGAAGCGCACAGTGCTGCTCCTGCAGAAAATTTACGCATATTGTCCTCTCAAAATGTTTTGTATCTCCATTATACACCAGGGCACACAAAAATTTGTCATAAAGTTGTCGCACAGTTGTAAAAAAATTGTAAAAATTTTCACATTCTGCGCGGCGCATGCGGGGCGCCGGCGCACGGAAAGGGCGGCGATCCTGCCCAAACACCCCGCAATGTGCCGGGGAATTCGCTGTATACTATATATAATTACGTATATATACAAATTTTTTGGGAAAAATTGCTATAAACATTTGACAAAGGAATACGCTTTTGATACAATGTGTATCGCCTGTTTTTGGATGGGCGTATTTTTTCGTTGCAATTTTTGACGTATACTTGCTCCGCAATACCGCGTCTTGCTTGCAACTTTGCGCAAAAAAGCATTGCGTACTCAATCAGTTCCTTTACGGACCGCCTTTGCGGTTTTAAGGATATTCCGAAATCTTACAAGGAGGTAACCAAATGCCCACGATCAACCAGCTCATCAAGAAAGGCAGAGAGACGGAGGCGAACAAGTCCAAGTGCCCCATTCTCGACGCATGCCCCCAAAAGCGCGGCGTTTGCCTTTCCGTCACGACGACTTCTCCCAAGAAGCCCAACTCGGCGCTTCGTAAGATCGCAAGGGTGAGACTGACCAACAAGCAGGAAGGTACCGTTTACATTCCCGGTGAAGGTCACAATCTTCAGGAGCACAGCTCCGTTCTCATCCGCGGCGGAAGAGTCAAGGATCTGCCCGGCGTCCGCTATCACATCATCCGCGGCGCGCTCGATACGGCAGGCGTTGCAAAGCGCAAGCAGTCGCGCTCCAAGTACGGCGCGAAGCGCCCTAAGTAAGTCTCTTTGAGACGCAGTCACCCTACTGATTTCGGAATATCTACCCGATGAAGTAGGCAGTATGCCCGAAAGGGCAGAAGGTTCGCTACCCCCAGGGGGCAAGCGATAGCCGTATTGAAGGGAGGCTGACCCAAACAGCCACGCTCGCAAGAGCACAAAATTCGTAAAGGAGGATAATACTATGCCCAGAAGAGGGAAAGTTCCCAAGAGAGACGTCCTTCCCGATCCTATGTACGGGAGCAAGGTCGTTACCAAACTCATCAACCAGATCATGCTTGACGGCGAAAAGAGCGTCGCGCAGGGCATCGTCTACGATGCGTTCAAGATCATGGGGGAAAAGCTCAACATGGACCCCATGGAGATCTTCAAGCAGGCGCTTGCAAACATCACGCCCGTCGTCGAAGTCAAGGCACGCCGCGTCGGCGGTGCGAACTACCAGGTTCCCGTCGAGATCCGTCCCGAGCGCCGTCAGACGCTCGCCATCCGCTGGCTCGTCATCAACACGAGAAAGCGCAGTGAGCGCGAAATGAGCAAGAAGCTCGCAGCCGAGCTCATGGACGCTTACAACAACACCGGCGGCTCCGTCAAGAAGAAGGAAGATACTCACAGAATGGCGGAGGCGAACAAGGCGTTCGCGCACTTCCGTTTCTAAGCGAGGCAATCTATGGCAAGAGAATACGATTTACAGCACACGAGAAACTTCGGTATCATGGCGCACATCGACGCCGGCAAGACGACGACCACCGAGCGTATCCTGTTCTATACGGGTAAGACGCACAAGCTGGGCGAAGTCCACGAAGGCGCCGCGACCATGGACTGGATGGTGCAGGAGCAGGAGCGCGGCATCACGATCACGTCTGCGGCGACCACCTGTATCTGGAAAGGGCACCGTTTCAACATCATCGATACGCCCGGACACGTCGACTTCACGGTCGAAGTCGAGCGTTCGCTCCGCGTCCTCGACGGCGCCGTCGCCACCTTCTGCGCGAAGGGCGGCGTTGAGCCCCAGTCCGAGACGGTCTGGCGCCAGGCGGATACCTACAAGGTCCCCCGCATCGCGTACGTCAACAAGATGGACATCAACGGCGCGGACTTCTTCCGCGTTGAGAAGATGATCAAAGAGCGTCTCGGTGCGAATCCCGTTCCCGTCGAGCTTCCCATCGGCAAGGAAGATACCTTCCGCGGCATCATCGACCTCATTTCGATGGAGGCGGAGATCTACTACGACGATCTCGGCAAAGACTTCCGCAAGGAGCCCATTCCCGCCGAGATGATGGAGCTTGCAAACCAGTACCACGAGAAGCTCGTAGAGGAGGCGGCGTCCGCCAACGACGAGCTGATGGAAAAATACCTCGAGACGATGGAGCTCACGCAGGAGGAGATCATTGCGGGTCTCCGCGAGCGCTGCCTCAAGATGGAGGCTGTGCCCATGCTCTGCGGTTCTTCCTACAAGAACAAGGGCGTTCAGTTCCTGCTTGACTCCGTCATCCGTTTCCTTCCCAGCCCGCTCGACGTCGACCATGTCAAGGGTATCAATCCCAAGACGGGCGAAGAAGAGGAGCGCAAGACCTCGGACGACGAGCCCTTCGCAGGCCTCGCGTTCAAGATCGCTACCGACCCGTTCGTCGGTTCCCTCGCATACTTCCGCTGCTACTCGGGTACGCTCGCCGCAGGTTCCTACGTCTACAATTCGACGAAGGATAAGAAAGAGCGCGTCGGCCGCCTTGTGCAGATGCACTCCAACGAGAGAAAGGAGATCAGCGAGATCTGCTCGGGCGATATCTGCGCGATCGTCGGCCTCAAGAACACGACGACGGGCGATACGCTCTGCGACGAAAAGCACCCCATCGTGCTCGAGCAGATGGAGTTCCCCGAGCCCGTTATCCAGCTCTCCCTCGAGCCCAAGACGAAGGCAGGTCAGGAAAAGATGACCATGGCGCTCGTCAAGCTTGCGGAGGAGGATCCCACGTTCAAGACGTACACCGATCACGAGACGGGGCAGACCATCATCGCCGGCATGGGCG
>ERZ1090879.176-NODE-176-length-43959-cov-48.710801_pt1 | contig 43959 bp, 34 predicted proteins | sample MGYA00478472_ERZ1090879 | MGnify/ENA primary metagenome ERZ1090879 (study PRJEB33644, sample SAMEA5815723) | chicken gut metagenome | biome: Chicken; feature: Gastrointestinal Tract; material: Caecum | place: Ireland | collected 2019-01-01 | study: A study of the... | reverse complement strand
GGTACAGGAATATCTACCTGTTGTCCATCACCTACGCCTTTCGGCCTCGGCTTAGTCCCCGACTTACCCTGGGAGGACAAACCTTCCCCAGGAAACCTTAGACATTCGACGACCGGGATTCTCACCCGATTCTCGCTACTTATGCCGGCATTCTCTCTTCCGTACTCTCCACCGCCCCTTTCGGTACGGCTTCGGCAAATACGGATTGCTCCTCTACCGATGCGCCTAAGCGCATCCCTAAACTTCGGTGTACAGTTTGAGCCCCGATAATCTTCGGCGCACCGTCACTCGACCAGTGAGCTATTACGCACTCTTTGAATGAGTGGCTGCTTCTAAGCCAACATCCTGGTTGTTTTGGCAACGGCACATCCTTTACCACTTAACTGTCACTTTGGGACCTTAGTTGTAGATCTGGGCTGTTTCCCTTTTGACCACGGGACTTATCTCTCGTAGTCTGACTCCTTGCATCCAAATATCCGGCATTCGTAGTTTGTTAAGTTTCGGTAAGCCGTGAAGCCCCCTAGACCATACAGTGCTCTACCTCCGGTATTCATTGCAAAGGCTAGCCCTAAAGCTATTTCGAGGAGAACCAGCTATCTCCAGACTCGATTGGAATTTCTCCGCTAACCACAAGTCATCCCCGGGCCTTTCAACGAACGTGGGTTCGGTCCTCCACAGTGTCTTACCACTGCTTCAACCTGCTCATGGTTAGGTCGTCTGGTTTCGGGTCTACGTCTTGCAACTATATCGCCCTTGTCAGGCTCGCTTTCACTTCGGCTCCGCGACTTGATCGCTTAACCTCGCTACAAAACGTAACTCGCCGGCCCGTTCTACAAAAAGTACGATACCACACTTTCAGTAGTGCTGTATCTGCTTGTAAGCATAAGGTTTCAGGTTCTCTTTCACTCCCCTCCCGGGGTTCTTTTCACCTTTCCTTCACAGTACTATACGCTATCGGTCACTAGGTCGTATTTAGCCTTACGGGATGGTCCCCGCATATTCCCACAAGATTCCTCGTGTCCCGTGGTACTCCGGATACTCCTATCTATTTTCGCATTTCGCCTACGGGATTGTCACCCTCTTTGATCACTTTTCCAATATGTTCGGCTATGCTATCGTCAACGTACGGAGTCCTCTACCCCGCTGTATATCACTATACAGCGGTTTGGGCTCTTCCCCTTTCGCTCGCCACTACTCGGAGAATCATTTGCTTATTTTCTCTTCCTCCGGGTACTTAGATGTTTCAGTTCCCCGGGTTCCCCTTGCCAAGCTATGTATTCACTTGACAATACCTGCCCTGCGACAGGTGAGTTCCCTCATTCGGACATCTGCGGATCGAAGCTCATGTGCAGCTCCCCGCAGCTTTTCGCAGCTTGTCACGTCCTTCTTCGGCGCCTAGTGCCAAGGCATCCACCTTACGCCCTTTGTAGCTTGATCGTCTTTTTCGTCAATCCTATATCGGACCTTTTAGATTCCTCAGCTATTGTAATATACAAGCATATCACTCGTATATTTAAGCTAATCTTTGGTATGTCTTTCATCATACCTGTACTCCGTCCCCCGTCGGTCTCCCGACAGAAAACTTCGTACTCTACTATGCAGTTGTCAATGTGCGCAGGTCCGAAGACCTTGGTGGGCTAAAGTGGACTCGAACCACCGACCTCACGCTTATCAGGCGTGTGCTCTAACCAACTGAGCTATTAGCCCATAATTACGGAATTGGTGGAGATGAAGGGAGTCGAACCCTTGACCTCCTGCTTGCAAGGCAGGCGCTCTAGCCAACTGAGCTACACCCCCGCAATTGGGGCGCTGTTTTTCGACAGCTTAAATATAATAGCATTAAGACAGGGCGATGTCAAACAAATTTGGCGATTATTTTCAAATTTTTTGCAATTGCGAAGCGCGCGGCGATCGAGCGCGCCAAACGCCTCCGAAAAGAAAAAATGCGGCGCCGAAGCGCCGTCCGAAATGCCGTCACAAAAGTTTCTTTTTGTGCAAAAACAACGCGAGTATCGCCGAGATCGCGACCGAGATCGCGAGCACGACCCAAAAGCCCCACGGCTTGCCCTCGAGCGGTACGCCCGTGTTCATCCCCCAAAACGACGCGATCAACGTCGGCACCGAGATGACGAGCGTCACCGAGGTCAATATCTTCATGATGATGTTGAGATTGTTGGAGATGACCGAAGCGTAGGCGTCCATCGTCCCCGACAAAATGTCGCGGTAGATCGAGCACATCTCCATCGCCTGCTTGGTCTCGACGGCGACGTCTTCGAGAAGGTCTTTGTCCTCTTCGTACATCTTGATCATGGTGCCCAAATTCTTGCCCGACAACAGCCGCGTGATGACCGCGTCGTTGCCCGTGAGCGACGTCGAAAAGTAGACGAGCGAATTCTCGAGATCGAGCATGCGGATGAGCTCCTTGTTGCGGGTGGACTTGTGCAACTCGTTCTGGATGCGCTGGGACGCCTTGTCGATCTGTTTGAGGTAGGCGAGATACTTGCTCGCCAAATTGTACAGGATCTGGAACAGAAAACGCGTCTTCTTGAACGTCGCAAAGTTGCGTATCCTTCCCCTCGCGAAATCGCGCATCACCGCCGTGTCCTTCAAACACACCGTGATCATGCAGTCGTCCTTGATCACCGCGCCGAGCGGGATCGTGAAGTAGCTGTAATACGCCGCCTCTTCCTCGATCACCGGAATGTCGACGAGCACGAGACTGTAGTCGTCCTCGTTCTCGTACCTCGAACGCTCCTCATCGTCCAAAGGCGTTTTGAGTACGTCCTCTTCCACCCCGACGAGAGCGGAGATCGTCGCGACCTCTTTGTCGCTGGGATTGACCAAATTGATCCAGCAATCCTTGGGAGAAAAGCCTTCCGCGGCGAGCATCTCTTCGGGCAAGGCGTCGAGCCTTCCTTCCGCGTTTGTCTTGAAGATCTCTATCATAGGCGGTTCCTCCCGTGTGCGTTTCGTTCACCTTATGATAGCACCTTCAAGACAAATTTGGCAACCGCTATGCGGTATATTTTTTCAATTTGGCGCGCGCCGAGCTCAACGCCGCCGCCTGCTCGGCATCCTTGCAGCCGTAATTGCCTGCCTTTTCCACCGCGCCGAGCACCGTCTTGGCGACCTCTTTGTCGGGTTTGGCGGCGACATATTCTCCGACCGCGTCCGCAAGAGTGCGCTCGGGGCAAGGCGCCGCGACCGGCGCGATCATCGCCTCGCTCGGCGCAAAGATCAGCCTGCCCTCGGCGGGTCTCAGCGTCAGCTTTGCCGCCAACATCTCCGAAAGCCGCGCCGCGGCGCCCGCCGCACGCCTCGCTCTGTATGCGCAATATGCCGCCGTCGGCACAGCTGCGACCGCCCATACCGCCGCGGCGCCCGCAACGTATGCCGCAACGACCGTCCACGCCAGCCCCTTGCACAGCAGCAGCGTCTGCAACAGCGCGACCGCCGCAAATGCAAACGGCAGATATATCCTGCGCGGTCTGCGCTCCCTGCCGAGACGGCGATCCATCTCGAATTTGAGCGCGCTGCCCGCGTACTCTCTGCCGCAAAGCGCGTGCTTCTTCCACGCGCGGCGTATCCTGCGCCCCATGCGCCTGACGCATTTGTTGTAGAAACGATGCGCGTTGGACGAGACGATCTCGCCCCTCCTGACGACAAACCGCTTCACCCTGCGGCTGTCGCCGATCACCGACGTCGCCGCCCGCGCCGCAAAAACCTGCAACAGCGCGGCAAATACCGCAAGCCCCGCACATACGGCGAACGCGACGAGCGGCGAGACGTATTCGAGTGCGCGCGCCAACAGCGCGGCGGCTCTTTCAACGAAATTTTCCATAGATATCGCTCCTTTTGTTTATGTATCCGCCGCCGTCCCTATGAGTATTGCTTGCCGCGAAAAATTTAATCGCCGCACCGCGCATTTTCTGCATAAAAAACGGAGCGACGACGCGCTCCGTATATCAATATTATATATAGCTTACAAAAGATGCGCCATATATGCCGGCAGACAAACCACGCCGTCTGTCACGGTCAGGTTCTTGGAGTGCACTATATATGCGCCGCCTATACGCGCAGAATATTTGTCCGTGAATCGACGTAGCGATCCGGTAGTATAGCGCTTGCCCGACTTGACCTCGATCGGATAGAGTTTGGGCTTGATCTTGCCGCCGCCGATCAAAAAATCTATCTCTATGTCGTTGCGGTGCTTCTCCTCGTTGTAATGAGTGTAAAAGAAAAGCTTGTGCCCGCTCGCTGTCAAGATCTGCGCGATGGCATTCTCGAACAGCATCCCTTCGTTGATCGACAGCCTGTCGTGAAGTAAAAGCGCAAGATAAATTTGCCGGAAAAATAGGAAAAACGCAAGATAGATTTGCCTTGAAAATGGGAAAAACGCAAGATAAAAATAGCAGACAGTGATGAAAACGCGCCCCGCTCAGAGGGCGCGTATATCAAAAAACGCTTACGGCGTATGGCGTTTTGCCCGCTTTTGCGTCACATCTCGATCACTTCGTCTCTGCCGAGGACGTAGAGCAGCTTTTTGTCCACCTTGAGCCCCATGCCGTGTTCTATCGCGTAGGCGTAGAGGTCGAGCTGGCGCGAGTAGCGCGCTTTGAGCGCCGCCGCGGGGCTGTTGCTCTTCTTGAAGTCGACGAGCAGCGTGCGCCCGCCCTCTTTGTCGAATATTATCAAGTCGATCGTGCCCTGTACCAAGACGTTGTCGTTTGCGGTCGTATCCAAGAGCTCGTTCGCCGGCAGACAGAGCATGAATTGCTTTTCGCGCATATGCTCGCTGCGGCGCGCAAGCCCCATCAGCTCGCTCGACAGACAGCCGAGGATGACGGACGGATCGATCTCTTTGCGCTCGGCGAGCGTGAGGTGCCCCTCGCCGCACATCGCGTCGAGCGCCTCCGCGATCGAGCCGACGTCCGATAGCTCATAGTCTATCCGCTCGAGCGCCTTGTGATAGGCGGTGCCGCGCGCGGCGGTCTCACCGCCGAACCATGCCGCATCGGGCGATTCGGCAAACATCTCCGCAGCCGGCTCGCCCTCGACCTCGTTGAGTTCGGTGACCGTGTGTTTGAGCGCGACGCGCACGCTGTCCTCGTGCGGATAGCGCGCGGTCAAACGCTCCTTCATCTTGTTCAACACTTTGGGGTCGGGCGTCGAGAACAACTCCTTTACCGCCTCGCCCTCTCCCTCTTCCGTCTTGTCGCCGGCGTCGCGTATCTCAACGTACCTGTTGAAAAATTCGGGATCCGCCGAACACACTTCGTCGATGCATGCAAGCGCGCTCCTGCGGCTCGTCTTGCCCTCCGGGAAATTCTTATTTTTGGTGCCCGTGATCACCAAACGCACTTTTGCACGCGTGTAGGCAACGTAGAGAAGGCGCAGCTTCTCGTCCAAATTCTCCCTCTCGTCCTTGCGCGACAGCGCCAAAAATTTGAGCGTGTCGTACTTGACCCTGCCCACAGGATCGGGCGAGCGCAGAGCTATGCCGCCGTCGCGGTCGAGCCTGATGTCGGAAGTGTCGCAGCGGTAGCCCGAATCGCAGCAGACGGCGAACACGATCGGGAACTCCAGCCCCTTGCTCTTGTGTACCGTCAAAAAGCGCACGCAGTCCGTCTCTGCCGCGCCCTGTACCGACGGCGACTTGTGCGAGTTCTCGTCAAAATAGGCGAGCGCGCCCTGCAACGTCGCCGCGTACGACTTGCCCCTCAGCGAGTCGACGAACGCCGTCAGCATCGCCGCCTCTGCCTCGCCGTCGGCAACGGCGACGTACTTGTCGTAGTCGAAGTCGGCGATCAGTTTGTCCGCGAGCGCGGCGACGTCGTTTTGACAGACGAACAGCCTGTAACGGTCGAGCCGTGCGAAAAAGTCGTTCAGCTTTTGCGCGAGCGCGTCCTGCTTTTCGGCGCGGTAGCGATATGCCGCCTCGTACCAAAACTTCTCCTTGCGGAACGCCGCGCGCACCGCCGCCGCCTCTTCGTGCGAAAAGCCGCCGAACGGCGACAGCGCCGCCGAGATCAGCTTGAAGTCACGGCGCGGATTGTCGATCGCCGCGAACATGTCCAAAAGCCTTTCGACAGACTCGCTTTCGCTCTCCTTCTCAAGCAGCGTGCAGTCGGTGGGGATGCCGGCGTCCGCGAGCGTCTCGGCGATCTCGTACACTCGGTCGGTGCGCTTTTCGCACAACACCGCGATGTCGCCGTACCCCGCCTTGCGCGTCGACGCCTCGCCCTTGACCGGGATGTCCAAATTGCCGACCAACGCCTTTATCTCTTCGACGATGCCGAGCGCCTCGGCGCGCGTCTCGCCCACCTTGGGCACCGCGCAGTCCTCGGCGACGCTGTATATCCCGTCGTCCGGCTCGTACGCAAACCCCTTGCGCGTGTCGCCGCGCGGATAGAGCAAGATCTTGACCGCCTCGCCCTCGCCGCATTGTTTGAGCCCAGCTTTGAGCATGGACGTACGCTCGTAGTCTATCCCCCCTCTGTCCTTGGTCATCAGCCGCTTGAACATGCTGTTGACAAACTCCAAAATGCGCGGATCGCTGCGATAGTTGCCGTTGAGTTTGAGCGCCGCGCCCCTGTCGGGATGAGCGGCGTAGTCGTCGAATTTGTCGACGAAAATGCCGACCTCGGTCAGACGGAACCGATAGATGCTCTGCTTGGGGTCCCCGACCATAAAGGTGTTGTCTCCCCTGCCGATCGCGCGCAAGATGTGCTCCTGCACATAGTTTGTGTCCTGATATTCGTCGATGCAGACATAGTCGTAACGCGACCTGATCTCTTCGCGCGCCTCGGGATCGTCCAAGATCTTGATCGCGTAGTATTCGAGATCGTCAAAGTCGAACTTGTTGTCCTCGCGCTTGTACTCGGCGTATTTGGCGATCACCGCCCCCACCGCCTCGCACAGTTTGTGCGCATAGCGGCAGGCGTTGCCCTCCCTCTGCGCCCACTCGTCGGGCGAACACGCGGTCAATGCCGACACCTCTTCGACGAGCGAGTTGAACTCAGCCACGCACTCGCCGCCCTTGTCGCGGATGAGCATGTACTCGGGATAGACGGAAAGCTTTTTGGACTTGCTCTTGCACGCGCGCTTGACATTGACCGAAAACGACGTGCGCATCGCATAGACGCCCTCCAAGTCCTCGCACGTCGCAAGCGCCGCGCAGACCGTCTTCATGTCCGAAAACAGCCCCCTGTCCGCCTCGTCGTAGCCGCTCGCCGCGATCGTCAACTCGACATCTTCGGCGTTTTTTGCGAGCGCGTCGGCACGCGAACGCAACTCGCCGAGCATGCTCTCCAACTCCTTCGCCGACGTCTCGACGTCGTCGCACGCCCTTTCGAGCCATGCGTCGCGGTCGGGCTGAGCGCAGACGTACGCCATCACCCTGCGTATCGCCGAAGCCAAATTGCTTTCGCCGCCGAAATACAGCCTGAGCGTCTCGATCTCGCCGTCGGCGCGCTTGCCGTAATCGGCGAACACGTCGCCTATCGCGCGCGTCAAAAGCGCCTCCTTTTCGTCGTCGGTCAAAATGGAATAGGACGGATCGACGCCCGCATGCTCAAAAAATTCCTTGATCAGATTGCCGCAAAACGAGTGCACCGTGCCTATGTCCGCCATCGCGATGTCGTCGATCTGACGGCGCAGCATGTCCTTGTCCGCCCCCTCTTCGCGCAAAGCCGACATCAGCTCTGCCGCTATGCGCTCGCGAAGCTCCGCCGCGACCGCCGTCGAAAACGTGAGCATCACTATCCTCTTGACCGGCACGCCGCTCTCGATCAGCCTGACGACGCGCTCTATCATCACCGAGGTCTTGCCCGACCCCGCAGACGCGGACACGATCGTGTTGCGATCGACGCTCCCGATCGCGGCGCGCTGTTCGTCATTCCACTTGTCGTCCTTTGCCCTGACGCTCATTGTCCGCCCTCCTTGCCCTTGGCAAAATATTTGTATTTTTCAAGCCCCTTCGCGTCCGTCGTCGTGCGCGCCGCGTCGACGCGAGCCTTGTTGCAGATGTGCCCGTAATCGCAATATCCGCACTTCCTGCCGACGGGCAGCATGTAGCCGCCCTCTATCTCCGCCGCCGCCTTGCGAACGAGATCGTACGCGTAGTCGCACAGCTTGTCGAACGTCTCGCCGTCGACGACCGTGCCCTGTTTCGATATCCCCTTGTAGACGGTCTTGATCTCGCCGTTCTTGTCCGGCGCGGACAATTTTTTGGACAAGGGGAAGAGCTCGCCGTCGTGCTCGTCGAGCAAAAAACCTTCGTCCATCTCTTGCGGAATTTCCCTGTCCGTGTTGATAAAACCCACATATCGAAACCGCGTCGCGTCGCTGTCGTCCTTGACGTAGACGTTCTTCATCGGCAGATAGAACATACCGACGGGCGAAAGCCTTTCGGCACCGGCGATCGCGCGGATGTAGATCGGCAGCTGTATCCTCTCGCCGAAATAGACTTGCGGCAGAGAGAAGTTGACGCTGCCGGCGGACTTATAGTCGAGCACGATCACGTCGTCGCCGCACCTGTCGACGCGGTCGATGACGCCGCGTATCTTCAACTTCTTGCCGCCGAGGTCGACCTCGATCGGCGGGGTCGCGTCGTCGAACCCGAACGCGCGCTCCAATGCGTACGGTTTGAATCCGCTGCTGCGCATGCGCTCGACGAGCGTCACGATCAGAAACACGCATCTGCCGCGCAGTTCCTTGACCGCGCCGCGCAGCTCGGGGATCTCGGACAGCCGTCTGTGCTCCTCTTCTGCAAGCGCGTCGTCCACGCACTTTTGCGCCCGCGCCACGATCGCCTCGCGCCGCCCCGGGTCGTAGTCGGGCGAACGGAAATAGCGTTCGAGCACGTCGTGGATGATCGTACCCGTCTCGTCCGATTGCATCTTCGCCTCGTCGCGCCTGCGCACGCCGAGCACATAGTCCATGTAATACTTGAACGGACAGTCAAAATATTTTTCGAACCGACTGACGCTCGTGTATCCGCCGTGCCAAGGCTGCGCGCCCGCCGCGGCGACATCGAGACGGCTCTTGACCTCTCGCGCGGACAGCATCCTGTCGACCTTGTCCTTGCCCTCGCGCTCGCAGGCGATCGCATACAATGCGTCGTACGCGCCTGTCAAGTCGCGCGCGCAGCCCGCATCGACCCTCGCCTTGTAGAGCAACAGCTCTCTCAGCGCCGCGCCTTGGTCGGCAAACATATACGCGTATTCCGCCGCACTCGTCGGCGCGCTCTTCGCCGCGTCGACCGTCAGCGCGAACATCTCGGTGAGCTGCCCTATCAGCGCGGACGGCGCATTCGCCTTGCCGTCCCCGCCGTATTGCGGATAGGACACGGTGAGCCGCTCGGTCGGTTTGAGCATGAACATCAGCGTGTTGAGCCGCTCGGCGTTGTTTTGCGCCGCGGCGTCCGGCTCGACGTCAAGCCCCGCCCTGCTCCACTCTCGGCTCTCCTTGGTCGCGAAGATCCCGCCCTCGCCGTGCTCGGGAGGCAATTTGCCCGCAAGGGCTCCGACGACATACATGTATTTGACGTTGTCGTACCTGCTCTCGCGCGACTCGCCGACAAAGACGCTGTCCGCCGACAGAGGGATCATCGAGATGCTCTCGCCCGCGGCGGCGCCCGCCAAGATGTTGTGGTATTCGAAAAGGGTCATCTTGCAGCCGCCCATCAGCCTCACGCTTTGGTCGACCAACCCCTTAAACTTTTCTACGCCCTGTTTGAGACAGGAAAGCTCCGCCGGATCGTCGAGCGCGGCAAGTTTTGCGGCATATGTATTCGTTTTTGCGTCAAAATCGCACGATTTCATGAACTCGTCGATCTGCCGTGCGAACTCGCGCACCTCGCTCGTCCCGTCCGCAAACGCCGAAAGATATGCCGCCGCCTTTGCGCGCACAGCCTCGGCGGTCGCGTAGTCGGGGTCGCTCTCTCTGCCGACGGCAAACGCCTTGGTCGGCGAAAAACCGTCGATGCCGTATCTGACCATAAAATTCTCGAAGACGTCGACGTCGCCGCCGTCAAGCCCCAAAATGCCGCAACGGCAAAACTCGACGATCTCGCGCCTGCGGAACCCCTTGGCGACAGCCCTCATCGCGGACAGCACGAGCCGCGGCGCCGCCTGCGCGGACAGCTTGCGCTTGCGGTCGGCAAAACACGCTATCCCGCAGCGCGCGAACACGCGCGATATCACCGGAAGATAGCCTTCGGCGTCGCAGCACACGACCGCGAAGTCGCGATAGCGCGCGCCGCGCCCGACCATGTACTTGATCTCGCGCGCGACTCGCTCCACCTCTTCCTCGGCGCCCGGCGACGACCAAAGCCTCAAAAATCCGTCCGACGGCGCGACAAAACCGTTGTACGAAAAGAGCTGCTCACGCAATATCTTTTTGTCGCCCGAAAGCCCGTGATCGAGCGTGTGCACTTTGACGAGACATCCCGCCTGCCGCGCCCTGTCCGTCAGCGAATTGAGACACGCGACCGGATAGATGCGCGCATTCTCCGCCCCTTCCGCCGCGCCCGCGAAAAACACCGTCGTCGAGTGCGCGCGCTTGAAGATCGCCTCGAGCACGTCGCGCTCGGTGCCGGTGAAATAGAGATAGTCCGAAACGTAGACGTCCGCGTCTTCAAGCCCGTCGCGCTCGATCGCCTCGACGAGAGCGGCAAGTTTGGACGTGCCGTCGACAAGCCCGTCGCGCAATGCCTCGACGTAGCCGCGATAGAGCAAGAGTATGTCCTTTGACTTGTTGACCACCTTTGTCGGAAGCGAAGAGATCGCCTCGCTTATCATCTCGGTCGACACGCCGCTGTTGCGGATCTGAGAGATGACCGCATACACTTCGGACGCAAAGTTGACGTTGCCGTACGACGCGCGGAAACAGACGAGCTCGTTCTTCTTTTCCTCTATCACCTTGCGCAGCAGCATTACCGCGCCCTGCGGCGACAGAAAGTTCTCGCCCGTCAATCCGAGCACCTTGCTCGCAAGCCGCGCGAAGCTGACGACCTCGACGTCGAAACACGCGCTCTCGCCCAGCCCTTCCATCACCGCCTTTTCGTAATGCAGCATGAATCGATCGGGGACGAGCAGTATCTGCCGCCTCTCCCCCCGGCTGCGTTTGATAGCGCCGATGACTGCCGAGCAGTCCAAAGTGTCGGTCACGAAAAACTGTACCATATCTACATTTTACCCCAAACGCCGCGCGGTTGTAAATACATTTTCGGTACATCGCCGCCTTCTTTTGACCTCTTCGCCGAAAAGTGCCTCTCTTTTGGTTGATATCGCGCGCGTTTGTGTTATAATAGTGCTATGAAAAAGAGAATCGCATTGTTGATCGCGGTGCTCGCCGTCGCGGCGATCGCCGTCGCATCCTTCGCGGGCTGCTCGAGCACGCCCACTCAAAGACTGCTGCTCGACTCCCGCCCCTGGGAAAATATGGACGTAGAAGAGTACTTCGTCTATGACGTCGAATACGCTCCGAAAGAGACCGACGCGGTCAAAGGCACCTACACCGTCGCCGTCAAGGGCTACGACCACGGCGAAAAGCTGTCGCTGGACGGCTTCTCGTACGAAGAGCCGTGCTACCACATCCGCTCCGAGCTCGATCTCGAAAACGGCGACTACGTCTACACCGACTCCGTCGTCACCCCCGACATCAAGCCCGTTTACGGCGCCGAGGAAAAACTCGACCACGGCACGCGCACGTCCTATACCGCGCGCTATGCGGACGAAAAATGCACCTTCTCCTACACCGAAAACACCGAAACTTACGAGGGCAGCATAGATGTCGGTTCTTTCGATTCCTCCGCATACATCGACAACACCTTCCTCTATCAATTGGTCAGATGTCTGCCCGACGTCGCGTCCGGGCTGAGCTTCTCGGTGCCCAACTTCATCCAAGGCAGCAAAGAGTCTGTCACCGTCTCGCTCGCCTCGGGCGTCGTACAAGAGCCGTTTGAGGGCGGCACCGTCGCCGAGGGCAGCGACACCCCGACGATCGCCTGCACCGCCGCGGTCGTCAAGCTCAACCGCACCTTCCCCGGCAGCGGCATCTCGCTGATGTGCAGCGTCGCCAACGATGACTATGCGCTCGAGAACGGCACAAAGATCGCGCATATGATCGTCAAGATCGTCGAAGGCTCGACCACCTACACGTTGAAGACGGTCTCCGACGTCATCCCCGCCTGACGGCAACGACAAATGCGGCGCGCCCAATCGGCGCGCCTTTTTCATATCCTCGCTTTTGCGCCATATAATATCGTGATATGGCGACGTTTCATCTCGACCGCAACTGCATCTATACCGTAGACGGAGCGCCTGCGCCCGACGCGTTCGAACGCGACAGACCGTTTGCGCTGTGCGGCGCAAAGCACGGCGGAGTGCCCGTCACCGTCATCGTCGACCCCGCGTCGCCGCAGACGGACGGGCTGTCCGTCACCGACTTTTGCAACGGTCATTTGCTGCTGTCGCTCTCGCCGCCTTCGCTCCCCGATCCGTATGCAAAGCCTCTCCAATGCGAATGCGCCGGCTCCAAACGCCACCTCGTCACCCTCCGCCGCGCCGAAAATGCGCCGCTGACAGTGGAGACGGACGGCGAATATCACGCTCTGACCTGCCCGCTCGCCGCAAAAGAGGCGACTGCTTCGTGCGCGCGCGTCGGCGGCGGAGACCTGATCCGCGTCACCGCGGTCGGCGAAAAGACATTTTGTGCGGTGCTCTTCTTTTGCGGCGACTATGCGCCGCTACTCGCGCTGACCGCCGACAAGATCGAGTTTTGCGACAAGGAGATCGTCGCGACCGACTTCGTCGGAGGAATGCTGGACAGCACGATCGTGCGCCGCTTTTCTTTCAGGAACGGCGCGTTTTGCGAGACATCCCGCGAGTTCTCTCACCGCAGCCGCCACCGCTACCCCGACGGTCTGATCGGCAGACTGTACCTAGAAAAACTGTTCTACCGCGACCCCGAGCGCAGCGCTCTGATCTCCCCGCTCTGCCGCGCGGACGTCGACGGGACGATAGGCACGTTCGAACGCGTCTTCGACGACGACTTTTGCGGCTGCCGCCGCGGCGTGTTCTGCCTCGCCGACGGTTTGAACGGATATTGCCGCGCCCGCCGCGTCTCCTTTGCCGTCAAAGACGGACTCATCGAGGATGTGTGCGTTCTGCCCTGAAAAACGGCAACAAAAAACCGCCGCTTGCGCGGCGGACATCATTTCGAGCGTTCGGCTCAGAGCGGTTTGACCGCGACTACGACCTTTGCGGTCACGCCGGGGTGCAATTTCAGTTCGACATGATAGTTGCCGACCATCTTGATCGCGTCTTTGAGCACGACCTTCTTCTTGTCGACGTCGTAGCCCATCTGCGACAGCTTGTCTGCGATCTCCTTTGCTGTGACCGCGCCGAACGGCTTGCCGTTCTCTCCGCAGCGGATAGCGATCTCGACGGTCGTGCCGTTGAGCCTGTCCGCCGCCTGCTTCGCCGCTTCCAGCTCCTCCTTGCGGCGCTTTTCGTCCGCGGCGCGGCGCTGGTTTGTCTCGTTGATCACCGAGGCGGTCGCCTCTTTGGCGAGCCCTCTGCGGATGAGAAAGTTGCGGGCGTATCCGTCGTTGACCTCGACGATGTCGCCCTTTTTGCCCTGCGGCTTGACGTCTTGCAAAAGTAAAACCTTCATATTTGCCTCCTCATCTATATTAGCACATTCCTCACCTCTCCGCAACCGTTACGGTATCGATCGCGCAAAATCGACGATACTATACTCGGAGGAAGTTATGAAAGGATTGATGTGTACCACGGGCAATTGCGAACACAACCGCAACTGCCGCTGTCTCGCCGGGATCGTCGACTTCGACAAACACGGCGTCTGCAAATCACGATGCAAACGGGGCGGGATCCCCAAACAAAACGGGGCGGCGATCGAAGCCGCGATCGACTTCGAGTACGGATACAGCCCCGACGTCTTGGTCAAGTGCGAGTGCGCGGACTGCACCTACAACCGCAACCGCGTCTGCTCGTGCGAGAGCATCGACGTAGGCGACGCGCTCGTCCGCACGCACTGTTTCACCAAGCGCACCGATTGAAAAACGCCCGACCGCAAGGCCGGGCACATTCTCAATCTTCGTTTGTCGGCGGCTCCTCCTGCGGCACCGCGTCGTCCCCTCTTCGCTTGGGGGCGATGACCTTGCGCGCCGGTTTGGGCTGAGACACTTGCTCCTCTGCCGCCGTCTCTTGGACGCCTTCGTCGTCGGGGGCGGCTTGCGTCTGTTCCGCCGGCGGCTCCGCCCCTCCCGAAATCGGCGCGTCAAATTCGCCCAACCTGTCGCGCACAAAGTATTCGACGAGCATGAGCGCAAACAGCGCAATCACCAACACATTGACGTCCACCAGCACGAATACGCCGACCAGCATCAATGCGCATGCGTAGATAATCTGCAATTTGAGCTCGCTCTCCCTCTCCGTCTTTTTGAAATTCTTGACAATCAGCACCGACAATATCACCGTCGCCGCCCATACAAACCATGCAATCACCAACGCGAACGTCACGGTGCCGTTCACGCCTTCCGCCACGCTCGTAAGCGCGGACGTAATGACAAGATAGATGAACATCGCGATGTCGATGAACAGCGATATCCCCGTCTTCAACAACTTGAGCAAAGCCAATGACTTTTTCATATTCCACCTCACTATACATTAATTGTACTATTATATGAGGCGGTTGTCAAGTGTATGTTATTTTTTCGGCAATGCGCGCCTTGACGAAGCCGATTCTGCCAAATGGGGGAACAAAATTTCGCCAAATGGGGGAACGAATTTCCGCCAAATGGGGGATTTTGTTTTTCTTTGGCTTCAAAAAAATGGTCGTCAGGCACAGAGATCACTTGTGAAAACGGCATGTTTGGTTATTTAACGGCTTTTTGAGATCAAAGTGGCGATTATGTATAATACAAAGCGCCCGACGCCATAATATTGACGTCGGGAGGCTTGTTTCCGATACCTTTTTATTTGTCGGCGATCTCGGACATATAGCTTGTCGGATCGACCAAGACCCCGTCCTTGCTCAGTTCGAGATGCAGGTGCGCGCCTTGGGCTATCTCCGCGAGCGCGTCGCCGGACACCGTTCCTATCGCGTCGCCTTCCGCGACCTTGTCGCCCGCTTTGAGCGAGACCTCGTCAAGCAGCTTGTAGGTCGTCTCGTAGCCTCCGTCGTGGCTGATCACCACGGTCGTGCCGTAAAAGCTGTCGTCGGTGACGCTCTTGACCGTGCCGTCGAACGAACACTTCACCTCTGTCCCCGCTTCGGCGACCAGGTCTACGCCTTGATGGGTAGCCCAATGCCCCTGTGTGGGGTTAAACACCAGCTCCGCGTCCGAAAAACCGATGTCGATCGTGTAGTCGGCAAGTATGCCGTCGAGGGTGAACGTCTTTGCGGGCTTTTGATCTTCGTCGTCCTTGTCGTCGTCACCGTCACCGTCTTCGTCGGTGTCGTCGTCGACCGCGGGCGGAACCTGATCGTCCTTGTCGTCGTCATCGTCGCCTGGGACGGTGATCGTCGGCGTGTCGGTGGGGTCGTCCTCCGAGCCCGTGACCGCAGCGACCGTGATGATCGCGCCGATCGCGAGCACGCAGACTATCATCAACACAAAGTAGATGTTGCGCTTGAAGAAGGCGGCGACTTTGCTTGCGGACCCGCCCTCCTGTCTTTCTCTTTTCATAGATACCTCCGAAATGTTTGGCTGTCGCCTGAGTTGCTATGTATTGTTGACCGATGCCGGGCGTTTATACCCATATGCCCGGGAACAGCACCGCCGCTGCCAGCAGCGCCCCGAAAAGTAGCATTGCAAACCTTTTCATGTCCACCTCCGTCGCGTACTATTGTCGACAGCTTGCGGTGCGTTTATACCATTGACTTGCAATGCGCGTTGTGATATCATTTGAAAAGAGGTTACCATGAACTACTTATCACGTCATTGCAGATCGATCAGCCCGTACACCGCCGGCGAACAGCCGCGCGACAAGTCGTACGTCAAACTCAACACCAACGAGTGCCCCTATCCGCCCTCGCCCGCGGTCGAAAAAACGCTGCGCGAATACGAGACGGGCGACCTCAGGCTGTACCCCGACCCCGACTGCACCGAATTGAGAGCCGTGATCGCCGAAAAATACGGGCTTGCGCCCCAAAACGTATTCGTCGGCAACGGCAGCGACGAGGTGCTCGCGCTGTGCTTCCCGACCTTCTTCGACGAGGGCGACGAGGTCGCGTTCGCCGACGTCACCTATACCTTCTACAAGGTGTGGGCGCACGCGTTCGGCGTCAAAGCGCGCGTCATCCCCGTCGACAAGGAGCTCAAACTCGACCCCGAAGACTATCTCGCGCTCCCCGACAGCGTCAGGGGCGTCATCATCTGCAACCCCAACGCGCCGACCGGCATGCCCATGCCGCGCGCCGACATCGTGCGCATCGCCGAGCAAAACAGCGAACGCGTCGTCATCGTCGACGAAGCGTATTGCGACTTCTCGCAAGAGAGCATGATCGGCATGCTGAACGAACTGCCCAACCTCGTGGTCGTCAAGACGCTGAGCAAGGCGTACGCGCTCGCAGGCGCGAGATGCGGATTCGCGCTCGCGTCGCCCGAGATAGTGGACGGATTGAACACGATCAAGAACTCGTTCAACTCCTACACCGTCAACGCTCTCACTCAAAAGCTCGCCGCCGCGGCGCTCAAAGACTCCGCTTACTACGCGGCGGTCATAGACAAGATCTCCAAAGAGCGCGAGGTCGTCTCCGACGCGCTGCGCGCGCTCGGTTTCACCGTGCTGCCGTCGAGGACGAACTTCGTCTTTGCGTCGCACAAGACCGTGCCGGCAAGCGAGATCTACTTCGCCCTCAAAGAGGAAGGGGTGCTGGTGCGCCACTTCAAAAAGGCGAGGATAGACAACTTCGTCCGCATCACGATCGGCACGCGCGAGGACACGAAAGCGCTGCTTGACAAGGTCGCGAAGGTGGTCAAAAACAGATCGTAAATTTGGTACCCGTGTCGATAAACGACATCTATGCCGCTTTGAAAGCGGCATTTTTGTTTTGAGCAAAAAACCCCCTTTTCGACAAAACTTCCTCCCCTCCGCGCGCATATGCGCGCTATAATCGGGATATGGACATCAAGATAGGAACGGACGACTACTCCCCTCCGACGATCGGGGACAGGACAGCTTTCACCTCTCAGGTGATCGTCGACAACGAGGGGCTCAAACGGCTGCCCGACGCCGCCGAGAGAGTGCTGCCTCTCGGACACGTCGCGCTGTGCTTTGACGACAATGTGAAAGATCTCGGCGACGTCGCCGCCGATGTGATGAGACGTGCGGGATATTCGGTCGAATGCTCGGCGCTGGGAGCGCTTGGCACGCTGCGCGAAGACGTCAGACTGATGATCTCGATCGGCGGCGGCTCCGCCGCAAACGCAGTCAAACTCGAAGCGGGCAAGCGCGGAGCGGAGTGGATACATCTGATGACGTGCGCATCGACGGACAGCGCGCTCTATCCGTATGCCGAGCTGTTTGAGAACGGCAGGCGAAAGGTCGTCCCCTGCACCCCTCCGACGGCGGTCGTGATCGACGAAGTAGCGCTGAAAAGCTCGCCGAGGCGGTGCACCGCCGCGGGGTACGGAACGCTGTTTTCAAAACTGCTCGTGCTGTTTTGCCTGCGAGCCGACGCGATGTGCGACGGCGAACCTCACCCCGCGCAGGAGGCGCTCGAGAGCTGCCTTTGCCCCTACTTCGACGAACCCTCCGTCGAACATCCGGCGGTGCGCACAGCGACGGCTTTGGTCAAAGTCGGCTTGATCGCGCAATGCCTGCCCGCCGATTTTTTGCAGCGCGAAGAATACAACGCCGCAATCGTGCTGTCCGCGTTCCGCAAGCGGGAGCGGCTGATCGGCGAGGACGCGATGCTCGCGTCGCTTGCGCTGGCGGCGATATACCGCGCGTACTTGGAGCACACGCCTGAGGACCTGTTCGTCCCGTGCGGCTATGCCGAGGACTTCCGCATGCTGGACAAGCTGTGCGGCGTGGATATGTTATCGTCCGTGCTCGACTTCCGCAGAGGCGAAAAATGCGCGCGGCGACTGTTTGTCGCGCGCGAATACCGCAAGGAGTGGGCGGCGCTGCTGGACGAGACGACAGGCGCTCTCCCCGCCCGTGCGCGCGCTTTTCGGCGGCTGTACGGCGACGCCGGGTATTGGCTGGGCGGATATGTCACCCCCGACGCGCTGATCGGGCTGACGTCGCTGTCCGCCGCGACACTCGATGACGACAGCCTGCTGCGCGCGCTCAAACAGTCGGGGCTGCCGGACGCGGCGGGACTGCAAGACCCGCTCAAAGCCCTCGCCTGACGGTGCACATTGAGAACATGGCATAAAAAAACGGACGCCCGAAAGCGTCCGTATTTTTTTGAGCCTGCGGAAATTACTTGAGCTCGGTTTCGGCACCGGCTTCTTTGAATTTCTTCTCCATCTCCTCGGCAGCCTCTTTTGCAACGGCTTCCTTGATCTTGCTGGGAGCGCCGTCGACGAGGTCCTTCGCCTCTTTGAGTCCGAGACCGGTGATCTCTCTGACGACCTTGATGACCGCGATCTTGTTGGGACCGACGCTCTTGAGGTAGACGTCGAACTCGGTCTTCTCTTCAGCCGCGGGAGCAGCCGCACCCGCTGCGGGAGCCGCAACCGCCATAGCCGCGGCGCTGACGCCGAACTCCGTCTCGATCGCCTTGACGAGGTCGTTGAGCTCGAGAACGGTCATGCCTTTGATTTCTTCGATTATCTTTGCGATATCTGCCATTGTTGGTTTCCTCCGTTAATTCTGTAGTTTTGATGATTATTGGTTCTTCTCCGCGATCTGCTGGATAGCCCTTGCGAGTCCGCTGATGGGGCTTTGAAGCAAACCGAGCAACTGCGCGAGCAATACCTCTTTGGACGGGATCGCCGCGAGTTTTGCCACTGTCTCCGCATCGATGTAAGCGCCGTCCATAAGTCCGCACTTGATCTCGATGGCTTTGACAGTCTTTGCATTCTCGCTGACCACCTTAGCCGCCGCGAGCGGATCGCCGTAGGCGAACGCGATGGCTGTGGGGCCTTCGAGATGTCCTTCAAAACCGCCGATGTTCAGCTCGCTCAACGCGCGCAGAACGAGACGGTTTTTGAGAACGCGATACTCGACTTCGTTTTTGCGGAAATCGGAGCGCAGCTTGGTGTCGTCCGCAACGGAAATGCCCTTGTAGTCGACGACAACGAAAGCGCCGCACTTGCCGATCTTCTCTTTGATCTCTTCGATCTGAGCAGCCTTTTGCAGCTTGGCTTCCGACATCTTTGTCTCTTTCTCTGCCATTGTTACCTCCGTAAAAATTCCCTCCGTGCACAGACACGGAGGGACAAAGTGAGCTTGTCGTTTTGTCTTCCGCCTCGGCAAGATTTATGCTTTCGCACTTGCTGTCTGTGGCTTCGGGTGATGTTTGCTTTGTTAGTATATCACCTCATCGGCGATATGTCAACGATTTTACGCCTTGATCGCAACTTTTACGCCGGGACCCATAGTGCTCGCAACGGTGATGCTGCGGACGTATTGTCCCTTCGCAGCCGCCGGCTTCGCCTTGAGGATCGCCTCGTAAAGAGCGTTGAAGTTCTCGGTCAGCTTCTCCGCGCCGAACGACTTCTTGCCGATCGCAACGTGGATGATGTTGGTCTTGTCAAGTCTGTATTCGACCTTACCTGCCTTGATCTCGCCGACCGCCTTGGTGACGTCCATCGTGACGGTGCCGGACTTGGGGTTGGGCATCAAGCCCTTGGGGCCGAGCAGCTTACCGATGCGGCCGACCAAACCCATCATGTCGGGAGTGGTGACGCAGACGTCGAAGTCGAACCAATTCTCGTTCTTGATCTTGTTGATCATGTCCTCGCCGCCGACATAATCGGCGCCCGCCGCCTGAGCCTCGTCCGCCTTGACGCCCTTGGCGATGACCAAGACTTTGAGGGTCTTGCCGGTGCCGTGGGGCAAAACGATGACGCCTCTGACCTGCTGGTCTGCGTGACGGGAGTCGACGCCCAGCTTGATGTGAGCCTCGACAGACTCGTCGAACTTCGCGGTCGCGGTCTCGACGACCGTCTTCATCGCCTCGGCGACGTCGTAGGTCTTGCCGCTCTCGACGGCAGCTGCCGCCGCAACGTATCTCTTACCTCTTTTCATATCCGTCCTCCTCAGTCAACAACGGTCACGCCCATGCTGCGAGCGGTGCCTTTGATCATTGCCATCGCCGCTTCGACGCTGCCTGCGTTGAGGTCGGGCATCTTGAGCTCGGCGATCTCTTTGACCTGCGCCATCGTGATCGTGGCGACTTTGTCCTTGTTGGGCTTGGCGCTGCCGCTCTCGATCTTGCAAGCGCGCTTGATCAAGACGGGTGCCGGAGGAGTCTTGAGGACGAAGGTGAAGGACCTGTCTGCGTAGATGGTCATGACGACCGGGATGACGAGCCCTGCCTGATCCTTGGTCTTCTCGTTGAATTCCTTGGTGAAACCGGGAATGTTGATGCCGTGCGGACCCAACGTGGAGCCGACCGGAGGTCCCGGAGTTGCTTTGCCGGCGGGGAGTTGAAGTTTGACCACCGCCGCGATCTTCTTTGCCATAGTTGCCTCCTATTGCAATCGTGGTATTAACGAGCCGCAATGAGTGTATTTTGCGACTCTCCCAACCCCTTTCGGGGCAATTGTCAGATGAGTTTCTCGACCTGTCCGAATTCGAGTTCGACCGAAGTGTCCCTGCCGAACATCGAGACGGACACCTTGACCTTTTGCGTGTCCAGCTTGATCTCTTTGACCTCGCCCAGGAAGTCTTGGAGAGGACCGCTGATGATGTGGACCTGGTCGCCGACCTGCAAGTGCAGATCTTCCGCCTTGACCTTCTCGAGCTGCGCCTTTTTGACGTCCTCGGGAGACATCGGGAGCGGCTTGCCGTCCGCGGACGTGCAGAAGTCCCTGACGCCGCGCGTGTTGCGTACCATGTACCAGATCTGCTTGGTATAGATCATCTTGATGAAGACATAGTTGGGATACTTGCGGCGCATGACGAACTTCTTCTTGCCGCCCTCCTTCTCGACGACCTCTTCGACCTCGGGTACCACCACGTCGAAGATGTAGTCCTGAAGATTGCTGCTCTCAACCATCCTCAATATGTTGTCGCGAACGATATAGTCATAGCCGGTCGACGCGCATATGATATACCATTGCGGTTTGGACATGTCTATCATAGACCCCTCCCGTTATGCCGCGCCGCCGCCTACGAGCAATTCGAGCAGCCAAGCGCACAGGGAATCGAATCCCATAACTATCAAGACGAAGATCAACACGACGACGAGCACCGTGCCGAGCTGTGCGAATACCTTTTTCGCCGTCGGCCAATTGACCTTTTTGAGCTCGGAAAAGATGCCCTTGAAAAAGTCCCTGATGCGCGCGCCCACCGAGGGCTTGTCGCTCTTCTTCTTTTGAGGTTTGGACGGCTTGCCGGAGGTCGCGTCCTTGTTGTCGAGCTGTGCGTCTCCGAGCGACTTGTTGATGACCTCGCCGCCTTCTACCTGATTGTTCTTTGCCATAAATCCCCTCGCTGCGATTACTTGGATTCTTTGTGCAGAGTGGTCTTCTTGCAGAATTTGCAGTATTTGTTCACTTCCAGTCTGTCGGGAGTGTTCTTCTTGTTCTTGTATGTGTCGTAGTTGCGCTGCTTGCACTCGGTGCAAGCCAAGGTGATCCTTGTCCTCACGGTGTCAACACCTCCAAAAAAATTACACCCTTTTCGGTGCTATAACATTTTAGCACGCGGGCGCGCTTATGTCAAACAAAAATATGCGATATTGCAAAAATATCGCAAGACGACGCCTCGCCCGCGCAAAATGCGCGTTTTTGCCCCTCCCGGGACCTCCGGAAGGGGCAATTTCTTACTTATCCTCGACAGGATCGTTCGCGAACGCGCCGCCCGCAGGCACCTCGTCCAGCGACTTGTACACTTCCTTTTTGCGGTCTTTGAGCAGCTTGTCCAGCTCCTCTTTGCGCTCGATCTGTTCCTTGTAGATGGGATAGAACGACTTGACCTTGCCGCAGAACGCCTTGATCGCCGCGCCCGTAGCCTTGCAGGTGAACGCCGGGCAAACCCTCATGCCGAAGTCCATCAGCCTCGCGACGCCGTCGGTGACGACGCGGGTCTTGCGCTTGCGCATTGCCTTGACGATGCGCTTCGCCGCGGTCTCGGCGGTGATGCCGATGCTCTCGACGAGGCTGTCCGCCTTGTCCGCCTTCTCGCCCTCGCTCTCGCGAGCCTTGTAGATGTCCGTCTTGACGGGACCGGGCATAACGCACGAAACGCCGATGCCGAACCCTCTGAGCTCCTGCGCAAGACACTCGGTCAGCGCCCATACGCCGCCCTTGGTCGCCGAGTAGATGCTCTCGCCGCCGACAGGAAGTATCGCCGACGCGCTCGCCACGTTGCAGATGTAGCCGAAACGGCTCTTCTTGATGTAGGGCAGCATCTCCTTGCACGCATAGACGACGCTCATCATGTTGGTCGACACGACCTTGTCGATCTGATCGTCGGTCATGTCGTTGTATTGCATGAACGGCTGTATCATGCCCGCGTTGTTGATCAATATGTCGACTTGGAAGCCCATCGCGTCGAGCTCCGCGCCGAAGTCGCGCCACGACTGCCTGTCCGAGATGTTGATGCGGCGATAGCTGAACTTGTCGCCGAGCTCCTCTTTGAGCGCGTCGAGTTTCGCCTTGTTGCGGGCGATGCCCATCACGTTGCAGCCGTACTTCTTGACGAGGATGAGGGCGATCTCTTTGCCCATGCCCGTCGAGCATCCGGTGAGGACGACGTTGCGTCCGTAGATCCAATCTTTCTTTGACATAGCTTCACCTTTTGCGTTTATACGCGTAATATTTTATTTCCCGTCAAAATTTTAACACGACGCGTACCCAAAGTCAATCGTTTGCGCACCGAAGAACGCCTTTTATAAACAGCACGGCTTCTCTCGCGCATTCCCTGCCCGACGGCGCAAGATCGCATGCAAGCGCGCCTGCGTGTACGCCGTTCAGCCCCGTGCACAAATAGTATTCGCTCTTGACGCCGAGCCGCTGCAATTTTTCGAACAGCGCCTCCGATTCGCCCTTCAAGCTGTCCGCCGCCGAACCTATCACGAACGCCGGCGCAAACTTTTCGTCGACGAAGCTTTCCGGCGAAAAATAGGCGTCCTGTGCCGCCCTCTCCTCTTCGCCCAGCGCGAGCAGCGCGGCGGTGTCCATGCCGCAAACCGTCTTGCAGATGACGTCGATGTCGGGAAATTTGCAGTTCGCGACTCGCGTCAGCGAGTATACGCCCGAGATCAGCACGCTCGCGGCGACCTTGAACTCGTTCGCGTGGCGGAACTCTATCCCGTATGTCTCCAACAATTCGGGATGTGCCGCAGCGCAGGCGACGTATGCGGCGAGATACGCTCCCGCCGATTCGCCGGCGACGACGACCCCCGGCGAGAGATCCAGCCCCCATTCCTCCGCCCTGTCAAACGCGAAGTCGAGCGCGGCGAACACGTCCGCAAGGTGGGACGGATGCGCAACGTCGACGCCGTAGCGGTAGCCGACGTTGAGCACGGTGAAGCCCTGCTCCGCCCAGTGCCCGCAATAGTAGCGGCGCGCCGTGCGCAGCCCCGAGATCCAGCCTCCGCCGTGGATGTAGACGAACACAGGGCGCGGCGCGCCTATCCCGTCCTTGCCGTAGACGTCGAGCTTTTGAAGTTTTTGCTCTCCGTATGGAACCCCCTCGCGCGCCTCGACGTCTTTGTGCCGCTTGTAGAACAGCGGATAGAAGCAATACTCCATCGCGTTGAGCCGCGTCTTGGCAAGTTTGAACTTGGTCTTGTCCGAAAACATGTCTCCTCACTTATGCCGAAATGCCGGCGATGTCGGGCTTCTTTTGATCGACCATATCATCCATATTGATATTATAACATATGTTTGCGCGCGCGTAAAGCCCCAAATGAAGTTGCGCCGAATGACGCGCGATAAAAAAGCGGCGCACCGCGCCGCAAGGTTCAACGGATGTATTCGCCGCCGGTGTTCTCGGCAAGATATTCTCGTCTCGCTTCGTCGTCGTCAAAGCACGAATAGGCGATCGTCAGCTTGGCGTACGCCGCCTCGGCGGTCATCCCCCACAAAAAGCGCGCCTTGCCGACAAGCGGCAGCACGGACTCGTAGACGTCGCCGCCCTCGCCGCCCAAGCTCTTCGCCGGGGAGATGTAGAGCGTCTTGCCCTCCGCCGCGCAGCGTTCGGCAAACGCGACGGCGCTGCCGCCGTCGTCCGCCGCCGAAGTGCAGACGGTGCCCGAGTGATAGGCGCCGTGAAGCACCGCGTCAAAGCGCGAGAGGTCGTATGCGCGGTAGTCTGTCCCGACATAGGGGTCGAGTTTGAGCACGCGCCTCTCCAGCTTCTTGCCCGAAAAGTCGCGTCCGCGCCTTGAAATGTTGCAGATCGGCGTCGCAGAAAGGTCGACCGAGCCGTCGAGAGCGGTCATCCCCTCGCTGTAAAAGTCGGCGCGATAGGGCGCGCATTGGGTGAGCCGGCTGCCGGCATGCAGATAGGTCGCGCCGTCCGAATTGCGGTAGACGGCGTACACGCCCGGCGTTATCCCGCGGCAAATGCACTCGACCGCCGCGCGGAAGTTGGCGTTGCCGTTGCCCCTCTCGTCGTCGAGAGGCGCGTCCGCCGCGACAAAGATCATCGGCACGCTCACGCCCGCATACAGCATCGCGAACATCGCCGCCGAATAGCCGAGCGTGTCCGTGCCGTGAGCGATCACGACGCCGTCAAAGCCCTCGTACGGGCGCGCGTCGAGATAGGTCTTGACCCTGTTCCAGACCTCGAAGGTCATGTTCTCGCTGAGAGTGTCGAACCTCGCGCCTATCGCAAATTGCGTGGCGTTGACGGACGCGAACGGCGAATCGGACGCGCGGAAGTTCTCTTCCAACAGCGCCTTCGCCCGCGCGACGTCCAGCCCCCGAGTGTGGTCGGAGCCCGAAAAGGCACAGATCGTGCCGCCCGTCAATACCAGCAATATCTTTTTCACGTCAGTCCCTGACCTTGATGTGCACTTCGCGCAACTGCTGTTCGGTGACGCCGCTCGGCGCGCCGACCATCGCGTCCTGCGCGCTCGAGTTGAGCGGGAACGCCATGACCTCGCGGATCGAAGTCGCGTCCGTCAGCAGCATCAAAAGCCTCTCCACGCCGGGAGCCATGCCCGCGTGCGGAGGCGCGCCGTACGAGAATGCGGTGTACAGCGCGGAGAACTTGGCTTTGAGCTCGTCCTCCGAGTAGCCTGCGATCGCGAACGCCTTGCGCATGATCTCAGGATCGTGGTTGCGCACCGCGCCCGACGACACCTCGACGCCGTTGCAGACGAGGTCGTATTGGTAGGCGAGCGCCTCGAGCGGATCGCCTTCGAGCGCCTTCATCCCGCCCTGCGGCATGGAGAAGGGGTTGTGCATGAAGTCTATCTTCTTCTCTTCGTTGTTGTAGGTGTACATCGGGAAGTCGACGACAAAGCAGAACTCGATCGCGTCGTTGTCGATCAGTTCGAGCCCTTTGCCCAGCCATGTGCGGATCTGTCCCGAAAGCCCGTCGACGACCTTCGCGCCGGCGCAGACGAAGAACACCGTCTCGCCCTCTTTGATGCCGGTGAGGTCGCGGAGCTGCTGTTGCTGCGCCTCGTTCAGGAACTTGGCGATCGGTCCCTTGTACTCGCCCTGTTTGAGAGTGAGATAGCCGAGCCCGCCCAGCCCGATGTCCTGAGCGAACGCGAGCGACTTGTCAAAGAACGCCCTGCTCTTGCCCGTGCAGTCGGCGACGATGCCGCGCACCGGTCTGCCCTTGAAGATGGGGAAGTCGACGCCCTTGAAGAACTCGGTCAAGTCGCAGATGACGAGCGGGTTGCGAAGGTCGGGCTTGTCCGAACCGTACTTCGCCATCGCCTCACGGTAGGGGATGCGCTTGAACGGACGCGGCGAGACCTTCTTGGTCGAGAACTTGGCGAAGAGATCGTACACGACCTCTTCGGCGACCTCGAGCACGTCCTCTTGGTCGGCGAACGCCATCTCGTAGTCGAGCTGATAGAACTCGCCCGGAGAGCGGTCCTGCCTCGCGTCCTCGTCGCGGAAGCACGGCGCGATCTGATAGTATCTGTCAAAGCCGGACACCATCAGCAATTGCTTGAACTGCTGCGGCGCCTGCGGCAAAGCGTAAAATTTGCCCTTGTACTTGCGGCTGGGAACGAGGAAGTCACGCGCGCCCTCGGGCGACGACGCGGTCAAAATGGGGGTCTGGATCTCGGTGAAACCAAGGCTCTCCATCTTTGCGCGCAGGAAGGATATCACGCGGCTGCGGAACATGATGCGCTCGTGGTTGGCGGCGTTGCGCAGGTCGAGATATCTGTATTTGAGGCGCACGTCCTCGCGCACGTTCGCGGTGTTTTGGATCTCGAACGGCAGCATCTCCGTGCACTTGCCCAAGATGTCGATCTTGTCGGCGACGACCTCGACGTGCCCCGTCGCGAGCTTGGGGTTGACCGTCTCTTCGTCGCGCAGCGAAACCTCGCCCGCGACCATGATCACGGTCTCCTTGGAGACTTCGCGCAGCATCGCGTCGTCGTGGACGACGATCTGCGTGACGCCGTAGTGATCCCTCAGGTCGACGAACAATACGCCGCCGTGGTCCCTTATCGTCTCGACCCAGCCGGAAAGCACGACCTTCGCGCCGGTGTCGGCGGCGGTCAGCTGTCCGCAGGTGTGTGTCCTGTATTTCATCTCTGTCCTCCGGTTTGCAATTCTTCAAGCATGACTCTGTTGACGGCGTCGTGATCGACCTTGCCGAAAAACGCCCTCATCACCTGTCCGACAAGGAAGCCCATCACCTTGGTCTTGCCCTGCCCGTACTCGGCGACCGCCTTGGGGTTGTCCGCCAAGACCTTGCGCGCGACCTGCCTGATCTTGTCCTCGTCGCCCTCCATCGTGACGGCGTTGTCTTTGAGGTAGCGGTCGAAGTCGAACTCCGCGCCCTGTCTCACGAGCTGTTCCAAAGCCTTTATGCCCATGTTCTTGTTGAGTTTTTTGCCCTCGACGCTCGCGAGCAGCTTCGCGAACTGCACGGCGTCGATCTGCGCGTCCTCGAACGCGACTCCGCAGTCGTCCAGCACCTTGGGCATGATCTCGATCAGCCAATTGGCGACCGTCCTCGGCGCGCCGCATCCCTTCGCCGCGTCCTCGAACAGCGTCGCGAGCTTTATGTCCGCCGTCACGCGCGACGACGTGTAGTCGCTCAGCCCGTACTCGGCGATGAACCGCGCCTTCTTCTCCTCGGCGAACTCGGGCATGCCGCGCCTCAGCTCCTCGATCTGCGCGCGGTCTATCTTTATCGGCAGCAGGTCGGGGTCGGGGAAGTAGCGGTAGTCCTGCGCGTTCTCCTTGCTGCGCATGGACGAACCGACCCTCTTTTCGTCGTCCCAACGGCGGGTCTCCTGACGGACGGTGCCGCCCTTTTCCAAGATCTCGATCTGGCGCTCGCTCTCGTACTCGATCGCGTGCTCGATCGCCCTAAACGAGTTGAGGTTCTTCGTCTCGGTGCGCGTGCCGAACGCGCTGTCGCCCGCCCTGCGGACGGAGACGTTGACGTCGGCGCGCATGCGCCCCTCTTGCATTTTGCACGAAGATATCCCCATATATTCGCAGAACATCTTGAGCTTTTCGAGATAGGCGACGACCTCTTTCGCCGAACGGAAGTCGGGCTCGGACACGATCTCGATCAACGGCACGCCGCAGCGATTGTAGTCGGGATAGGTGACGTTGTCGATGTCGGAGTGGATGAGCTTGCCCGCGTCCTCTTCCATGTGCATCTCGTGGATGCGGATGGTCTTGACCGTCCCGTCCACGTCGATGTCGACGTGCCCGTTCGTGCCGATCGGGCTGTAAAGCTGCGAGATCTGATACGCCTTGGGCAGGTCGGGATAGAAATAGTTCTTGCGGTCGAACACCGTGTACTTGGGGATGTCGCAATTGAGCGCGATCGCCGCTTTGAGCGCATACTCGAGCACACGCTTGTTGAACACCGGCAGCGTGCCCGGGAAGCCCATGCAGACGGGGCAGCAATGCTCGTTGGGCTTTGCGCCGAACGCGGTCGAGCACGAACAGAAGATCTTGGACTCGGTCGCAAGTTCGATGTGTACTTCAAGCCCGATGACGGTTTCCCATTCCATACTCATGCCCTCCCCGCAAGCGCGCGGTGGATGTTCGTCGCCTGCTGATATGCAAAGCCGAGGTCGAGCAACGCCGCGTCGGTGCCTCTCGCACCGATCAGCTGCGCGCCTATCGGCATGCCGCCGCGGTCTACGCCGCACGGCAGAGACAGCCCCGGCAGCCCCGCAAGGTTGACCGGGACCGTGAAGATGTCCGAAAGATACATGCTCATGCTGTCGCTGAGGCTCGCGCCGAGCTTGGGCGCGGTCGACGGTGCGACCGGGCAGATCAGCGCGTCGCAGCGCCCGAACACCTCGCCGAACTCGGCGATGATGCGGTCGCGCACGTTGAGCGCCTTCTTGTAGTAGGCGTCGTAATAGCCCGACGACAACACGAACGCGCCGAGCAAAATGCGCATCTTGACCTCGGCGCCGAAGCCTTGGCTGCGCGACTCGGCATAGAGGTCGTCGACGGAATTGATCTTGTCCGCGCGGAAGCCGTATTTGACGCCGTCATACCTCGACAGGTTGGACGACGCCTCCGCCGTCGCGATGATGTAGTAGGTCGGGATGACGCTCTGCATAAAGTCGAGCTTGACGGGCAGCAGCCTTGCGCCGAGCGACTCATACGTCTTAGCGCATTCGAGCACCGCCCTCTTGACGTCCTCGTCCACGCCGTCGCCGAAGCACTCTTCGGGCACGCCGATCGTCTTGCCCTTTACGTCGCCTTTGAGCGACGCGAGATAGGACTTGTGCCCGACGTTGAGCGATGTGGAATCGCGCCCGTCGTGCCCCGCGATCACGTCCATGATCGCCGCGCAGTCGGCGACGTCCTTGGCGATCGGACCGATCTGGTCGAGCGAGGACGCATAGGCGACAAGCCCGTAACGCGAGACATAGCCGTAAGTCGGCTTGAAGCCGGTCACGCCGCAATAGGACGCGGGCTGACGTATGCTGCCGCCGGTGTCCGAACCGAGCGCGCAGACCGCCTCTCCCGCCGCGACGGTAGCCGCCGCGCCGCCCGACGAACCGCCGGGAACGCGAGTGAGATCGTGCGGATTTTTGACCGCACCGAAGTATGACGTCTCGCTGGTCGAGCCCATCGCGAACTCGTCCATGTTGACCTTGCCCACAATGGGCATGCCCGCCGCTTTAAGCTTTTCGACGACGGTCGCGTCAAACGGCGGCACAAAGTCCGCAAGCATCTTGGACGCGCAGGTCGTCTTGACGCCCTTTGTGCAGATGTTGTCCTTGACCGCGATCGGCACCCCTTTGAGAGGTCCGTCCGCGGCGGCGTCCGATGCCGACGCCTGCGACATCGCAAGTTCTTCGGACAAACCGATGTAGGCGTTGACGTCCTTGTCCTTCGCCTCGATCGCGGCAAAGACCGCGTCCGTCACATCGGCGGAAGATATCTCTCCTTTGGCAATCATCGCGCCCAATTCCAGCGCGGTATGTTTGAGCAGTTCCATACTCACTCCACCACCTTGGGCACAACGGGCGCGAAAAAGGTGCGCTCCGCGCAATTTGCGAGCAGCTCGTCCTTGTCCGCAGACGGCTTGACGACGTCGTCGCGAAGCGCGAGCACCGCCTCCGGCTCGCCGCCGGTCGGCTCGACCGCTTTGAGCGACTCCATGTAGCCGAGGATCTTCTCGAGCTGAGAGGTCACCTCGTCCATTTCGTCCGCCTTGATGTTGAGTTTTGCGAGTTTGGAAAGATATGTCACCGTGTCCTTGTCGACAGTCATTTTCCGCTCCGAGTGCTTTATTTTATAATAATATAACACTTGCACGCGAATAAAGCAAGTGAATGGACGCCATTGCGGGCTTGCGAGACGGCTTTTTGAGGGGCAAAATTTGCCGCCTGCGAGCGGCGCTGCTCCGACCCACGATCCTCTCCCGGACGGCTGTCATGCGAGACGGACTGCCTCTCAACGGCTCCTCCGCGCCTCGGCTTCAAATGCGCCGCCCATCGAATTTTGTCCAATACGCTCGACAAAATCGGCGCTTGCGGCAATTTTGTCCGCCTGCACTCGACAAAATCGTTGACTTGCGGTGTTTTGTCGACTATAATTGATATCGGAGGTCAATCATGATATTGCGCAAGACTTATCTCGATCGGATAATACCTCTGATCGACAAAAATTTGATCAAGGTTTTGACGGGGGTGAGACGCTCGGGCAAGACCGTCCTTTTGCAGCAGATCGGAGAGTATTTGGTCGCGAACGGTCGCAGCAAGGACAATATCGTCTACATCAACTTTGAGTCAAAGGCGAACGCCAAGTTCAAGAACGCGGACGTCCTGTACGACTTTTTGATCGGCGCCGCGCGTGCGGCAAAGGGCAAAGTGTATATCCTGCTCGACGAGATACAATCGGTCGAAAAATGGGAAGAGGTGGCGTCCTCTCTGCTCGTCGACATAGACTGTGACATCTATATCACCGGCAGCAACTCCAAGTTGCTTTCGGGAGAACTTGCGACGTTGATCGCGGGCAGATATATCCGGATCAATGTGTTCCCCTTCACCTTTGCCGAAGCCAAGGAACTGACGATCAAGAACGGCACCTTCACCTCGGACGAGAGACTTTTTGCCGACTATCTGCGCCGCGGCGGTCTGCCGCAAAGATTTTCTTTGGAAGACGTCTCGGTGGGGGCGTATCTTTCGGACACCTACGACGCGATCGTCATCAAAGACATCTTGCAGCGCAACCGCATCAACGATCCCGGTTTGCTGACAGCCCTGCTCAACTTCCTCATGGACAACATCGCCAATCCGTTTTCGGCGCGCTCCGTCACCGCCGCGCTCGCCGCGAACGGGATCAAGACGACGACGGACACCGTGCTGAATTACATCGAATACATCAAGAACGCAATGATCGTTACCGCCGCGCACCGCTATGACATTAAGGGCAAGCGGCTGCTCTCCTCGCAGGAAAAATATTACGCCGTCGATCTCGGTCTGCGCAATACCGCCGCTTCGAGCGACAAGACCGACTTCAACAAGTTGTACGAAAACATCGTATATCTCGAACTGCTCGCACGCGGCTATACCGTCACCGTCGGCAAAACGGACAATTACGAGATCGATTTCGTCGCATTCAAAGACGACGAGAGGATCTATCTGCAAGTTTGCTATTTGCTCGCTTCCGAGCAGACGATCGACCGCGAATTCGGCAACTTGGAACGTATCGACGACAACTATCCCAAATTCGTGATCTCGGGCGATCTGCCCGACTTCTCGAGAAGAGGCATCAAACATCTCAACATCATAGATTTTCTGCTCAAAAAATGACGCATGCAAAAACCCCGCAGCTTTCGCTGCGGGGTTTGGCTGCTCCTGTCAGACTCGAACTGACGACACTGCAAGACTGCGTGTCGTCTTTGCGCCTTCAAAACAAGTCGGCGTGCGTCCCGGTGCGCGTGAGGAAGAGGACCGACAGCTCCTCTTCCGCTCTGTAAACAAGCAACCAATCCGGCAAAATATGACACTCCCTGAACCCGGAATATTTGCCGGTAAGCGCGTGGTCTCTGTTGTGAGCGGGAAGCGTTTCTCCGCCGGCAAGTCTTTCGACGACCGATTCGAGCAAACTCAGATCATACCCGCGCTTCACCGCAAGTTTCAAGTCCCGCTTGAATTGATTGCCGAGTACGATCTCAAGCATCCTTCAGTACCTCTGCCACAGCCTCTTTGAAGTCTGCATACTTTTTGTAAGCGGCAGGGTTCCTCTTCATCTCGTCAAACTCATCCATTGCTTTTGCCGTAACGGCATTGGGGACGCGCGCGCTCACCTCGAAAGGGATGCCCTGCTCGATGATTATCCTCTTCAAATACATATTGATCGCGGACGTCATCGTCAACCCCATTTCGTCCAAAAGTTCCTCTGCGTCCTTCTTGGTGCGCTCATCGACGCACACATTGATCTTTGCGGTAGCCATAATGAACACCTCCTATTGTCTATTGTACTCATATAATACCATATTATGTTCTTTTTGTCAACTATTATACGCATAATATATGTTGTTGTGTGGCAATATTCGACATAGTATGCAAAAACCCCGCAACTTTCGCTGCGGGGTTTGGCTGCTCCTGTCAGACTCGAACTGACGACACTGCGGTTACTTCACCACATCGCTTTCGCATTGTGGTCCGGACTTTGTCTTTGCCGTGGGGAGACTCCCTTTAGGCATCCCGTATAAAGTCTCTACACACGAGACCGAAGTCCCTTGCTCGGCGTTGTCCTATCTTTCGACTTAGATTTCACCGACTTAGCGGGATGTTCATCTGCGGATTTCTCCGCAGAGCTGCTATTGGTTTACAGCCGCATGCTCTACCTACTGAGCTAAGGAGCATTATGGGGCGATCGCTCGCCGATTGCTAAATTATAATAATACAAACGCGCGTGTTTGTCAACGATTTTTCGCGACTTTTCCAAAGTCTTTTTCGGACTCGGCTCCTTTCGCCGCCGTCTTGCCGTCCTTCGGCGCCCTAAGACAGATCCTGTCCGCAAAAAACAGCGCGACCGAGCCGACCGCCGCCCCGCCGCAGACAACGCCCGCGATCGTCGAAGAAGCCGCGTCCGTCGCCCACAACACCGCCGGCACCGCCGCGAACATCACGACCGCATATACGAGCGCCGCGACCCCCGCGCCAATCGCAAATCTGCGCACGGACGAAAAGTCCGTCTCTGCCGAATCGGGCGCCGCCCACGTCTTGTCGAGAGTGGGCACGTCGTCCCTGCGCGCCAACGCCGTAACGCCCGCGATCGCAAAGATCGCAAACGACGCGACGTCGATGATCAGCCAAACAATGTTTTCCATACGTCCATTATAGCACACATCCGCCCGAGCGCAAACCTTTGGAGCAAAAAAGCGGCGGCGGACGGGACAAAGCCCGTACTCGCCGCCGCCCGATGCAGAGAGCGCGGTTACGCCGTCTCCCCTCCCTCCTCGACGGAGGCGGGGGCGTAGGTCACGACGCCGGTGTTTTTGTTGTTCCAAGACGAGCTCCAGCCCGCGGGCAGTTCGCCTTCCGCAAACGGCACGGTGACATTTGTGGCGTTGCCGTAGAAGATGCCGGAGCCGACGCTTGTCAGGTTTTCACCAAACGTAAACTCTGTTACTGCTGTACTCATGAATGCGTAATCTCCTATACTCTTGAGCGTTGTGGCATTGTTGATCAGCGTCGTCAATTTCGACGCACTGCGGAACGCATATTGTTCTATCGATTCCAATCCTTCGTTGAGCTCAAACGAAGTGATCATACTCTTATAGAATGTATACGTTGCAATGCTCTTCAATGCTGTGCTGTTGTTGGTCACCGTCGAAAGCGTACTCGTTTCGGCAAAAGCATATTTCCCTATGCTCTCCACCGTCTCGCTGATCGTGAACGATCGGATCGCGCTTTGATAGAACGCATGGTCGCCGATCGTCTTGAGCGCGGCGCTGTTGTTGACCACGGTCGTGAGGTTGGGAGTTTTAGCAAACGCCCAAGAGCCTATGCTCTCCACCTTTTCGCCGATCGTGAACGAGGTGATGTTGCTCTCGTAGAACGCCTGATCGCCGATGCGGGTGATGTCCGTGCTTTGGATGTCCACTTCCGCCCCTGCGACGAGCCCGGAGAACATGCTGTCGCCGATCTCCTTGACTCCGGCGCCGAGGGTGACCTTGGTCAATTTGTTGTCAGATCTGACCATATATCCGCCGAAAGACGCGATGTTCTCGAACGTCAATTGCGTCAAAGCGGTCATGTTCGAGGTCGCGTTCTTGCCGACGGTGACATTGTCGCCGACGCCGATCACTTTGATCGTCTGCACCGCTTCGTTGGCAAACGCACCCTCCTCGACAGAGGACACATATGCGATCAGGTTGACGGGGCCGTAGCTGCCGGTATTGAATTTGTCGACCGCGACGCCGCTCTGCTCGCTGCCCAAAGTCAACGTTTCGCGCCAAACGACCGTACTGCCGTTGAACGCACTCAGCCCGATGCTTGTCAGGTTGGGGAACGCCTCGGGGACGGTCACGCAGGTCGAACCGTCTTCGGGAGCCTTCACATAGAACGAACGGGCTCCGATCGTCACAAGTCCCGAGTTGACGGTCAGCGAACCGACGGTCGCGCCGTTGAATGTGTTCGAGACGGACTCCAAACCGTCGGGCAGCACGACGTCGCCCGCTATCGCAGTGTTGCTGAATGCCGAGTCCATGCTCTTGAGCGTGTCGGGCAATTCGAGCGCGGAGAAGTTGACTTTGTAGAAGGTATTGATCCCGATCTCGGTCAAGCCCTCGTTGAACACCACGGTCAAGGTCTTTGTCTTGTCGTCCGTGAGGTCGTAGAACGCATAGTCGCCTATGCTCGTCATGCCCTGATTGAACGTCAACGTGAAGTTGTCCGCAATCAGATCAGGCGAGAGCAGCGCGTCTCTGTCATTCTTGCCGTCCGCGATCCACGTCTCCTTTTCGCCGGTGAGCGTCAGCGATTGCAGCTTGCCCTTGGTCCCTCCGAGGAAGTCGAGCGAAGTGATCTCGCCTGCGACAGCCACGGTCACATTGACGACGTTGTTGCCGAACACGTCGTTTCCGAGTTCGCACACATAGGGCAAGGTCACTTCGGTGATGCCCGTACCCATGAACGCCCGATACCCGATGACACTCAATTCGGGCGCCGTCGAGAAGTCTATCGTCTTGAGGTTTGTGCCGCTGAATGCGTTCGACCCTATCTCTTCGAGCGAGCTCGGCAGATTGACGGACGCGAGAGCCGCATTTTCAAATGCGCCGTCGCCGATCGTGACCACGCTGTCGGGCAGCGTCAACGTCTCGAACTCGGTCAATCTGAACATGCTCGACGTGATGATCTCCACCCCGTCCTCGACCGTGACGTCGGTCAGCGACTTGCAGTTGTTGAACACCGTCGAGCCGTACTCCACGCCCGCCATCACCGTCACGGAAGTCAAGCCGCTGCCGTTGAACGCGTCGTGTCCGACATATTTCAAAGTTTCGGGCATTGACACGGTCTTGAGGTTTGCCGTGCTCATAAACGCATAGGCTTCGATGCGCTCGACGCCCTCGGGAATCGTCGCGGAGACGATGACCGCGTTGTTTTGGAATGCGCTCTCGCCGATCGACTTGACTTGATAGGTCGCGTCTTTGTAGCTCACGCTTTCGGGCACGACGACCTCTGTCGTCTCAGCCGCCGCGCCGGTCACAGCCGCGGTCTTTTCGACGGTGTCGAGGCGATAGATCAAGCCTTCGAGCGCGACGTTGTGGATCCTTCCGGAATTGTCCACTTCGTTGTTGAGGCAGTCCCAGACGACGGATACGCCGTCGACACACCAATCGTCCGCCCAGCCCTCGGGCTTGGACGCCGCCTCGCAATAGACGAGCATGCCGTCATAGACGATGTCGGACCCGACGGTGGTCACGCTTGCCGGGATGTATACGCTTTCGATCACGTCGATCTGCGCGAGTGCGCCGTCCTTAATCGCGGTCACGGTGTCGGGGATGATCACGTCTTTACCGCTGAGGGTCATATAGTAGCCGCCGTACAGCGCGTTGTCGATGATTAGCAATCCGTCTTGATACAGATTGAGGCAATTAAAGAAAACATTCGATCCCAAGCTCTGCACGTCGGGCATCGTCACGTCTTCAAGCACGGAGCAACGATAGAACGCTCCTTCTTCGAGGGCGGTGACGCCGTTCAAGTTTGCGGTCGTTAACCCCGTGCAATCGGAGAAGGCGTACCTGCCTATCGTCCCCGACGGCACGGTCACCTCGGTCAAGCCGGGCAGACCCGCGAACGCCGCGTCGCCGATGCTCAGCAAATTCGTCGCGTTGCTCAGATCGAGCACGCCTATGCTGTTGGCACCGTAAGTGTCCCAGATTGACGGGGCGCCCCACGAGAGGTCGACCTCTGCCAACGTAAACGCATAGTCGCCTATGCTCGTCAATTGCGAGCCTTCCTCGACGCTCAAAGTGCCGATGCGCAACGCATACTCGTTGATCGGCTGCGGCCACACACTGCCGAAATAAGGTCCGAATTCTAATCCGTTCATTCCGCCGATACTGACCGCCCTTTCAGGGATGGTCGCCAGTTCTTTGGGCAGCTCTACGCTCTCGCGGTCAAGCCCCAGCGTGATCAACACAAACTCGGTGCGGTCCTTGGTGTAGACGATGCCGTCCTTTTCGGAATAGTTCGGGTTGTCGGCGGACACGGTCACGCCGTTCATGCACGAGGTGTCAACTTCCAATTCGTCGATCGCGCCGAAGGCGGAACCGAAGTGCATCGAAGTCGCGCCGACGTACGGCACTGCGTAATAGCCGTCCATCGTCGCCTCGACGCCGTCGGAGATGACCAACGCGCCGTCGTTGATGAACAGATATATCAGCAAAGTGCCGTCCTTGTTGTAGATGCCGTTTTCGTCCAAAGACAGCCATTGGTTGTCCTCGGCAATTTCAAACTCGACTTTCTCCAAGTCTCCCGTCGTTATCCATTCCGTCCAGCTCTTGCCGGCGCCGTCGCTGCGCGACGTCTCGCCCGCGCCCGCTCCTATGCGCACTTTGGCCAAGCTGTCCGCATAATATCCGAAGAAGTCGGGATAGTCGACAAGGCTGTCCGGGAAGATGATCTCGGTGATGTTCACCGTCTTTTTTTGTCCATTAAACAGAGTTTTATCGAGCGACACCACGCCCTCGGGGATGACGATCGAACCGCTGAGCACCTCGGGGCAATAGACCACGCTCCAATCCGATTTGGAATAGAGGATGTTGCCCTGGGCGTACAGCTCGGTGTTGTCCTCGGAGACGGAGAGCGTCGCAAGCGCGGCTGTCGACACGCTCGAGAGGAGGCTTTGCGCCTCGTCAACGCCTATGCCTACGCCGAAAGTGATCGAGGTCAGGTCGTTGCAGCCCCTGAACGCGTCGCTCGCCAAAATACCCACGCTGTCGGGCAGCACGATGGACGTAAACGCGCAATTGCTGAACGCGCCCGTCATGATCTCGTAATAGGACGACGGGATCTCGACCGTGTCAAGTTCCTTGTTGGTGAACGCATACACACCTATCCTGCCGTAGCCGTCCGGCAGCGAATCGGCGTACCTTTCGGACGCGATCACCATGTTCTCTCGGTTGTCGACAAGGCAGCCGTCGATCATCTGATAGCGGGAATTCGTGCCGACGGTGATGTCCTCGATACCCCACCAGAGCGATCCGTATTGCGACGAACCTTCATCGAGATAGACAAGGCTCGACGGCAAAGACAGCGTCTTGACGAAAGGAAGCGCCAAGTAGGCGATGTATTGCACTCCCTCGGGCACGGTCAGCGAGGATATCCTTTCCGCGCTGTCCGCGCTGCGATAGTTCCAGAGCGCAAGCGCGGCGATCGATCTCGTGCCCTTTCTGATGGTGAGCGAAGTCAGTTCGCCGGGTTCGGCTTCGAAGTTTTGCGACGAAATCGTCTTTTCGTCCCCCATCAAGATGTCGCGATAGTAGTAAAGCCCGTTCTCTTCCTCGTATTTCTCGCGCATCTTCGGAGATTCGGAGAAGAGGTCGGAATAGATATACACCAACGGCGCGCGCTCGTCGAGCACAAATTCTTCGAGCGACGTGCAATTTTTGAATACGTCATAGCCTATCTGATTCAAGACCAAGCCCTCGACCGTCACGCTCTTGAGCGACGTGCAGTCCATAAACGATTCGCGGGCGATCAATTTGACCGTACGCGGGATGACGACGCTCGTCAAGTTCGTGCAGCCGGCAAAGCCCTCGCTGTACACTTCCGTGACGGGCTTTCCTTGATAGGTGGACGGCAGCACAAGTTCCTCGACGTCCGCCTTGTTGACGTTGTCTGCAAGCGCGATCGCGTATTCTTGGTCGCCGGAGTCATAGATAAACCTGAACAAGTCTATGTCGGACGACGGCTGCCCCCATGCCGCATACAGTGTGATGTCCTCGTCGACCGGGGTGTCGGCGTCGTAGAATTGCGTGCAATCGGGGTCGGTGTACCAGCCTTGGAACACTCTGCCGTTGATGTGCGGAGTGGGCAGTTCGCCTATGCTCTCGCCGCGCTGCAAGATCGCGTCGTCTATTTCGCTGCCGCCCTGAGTGTCAAAAGTCATCACCACCGGGTCGGAGACATATTTCGCATAGAGCACCAGATTTCTGTACCTGCCGTCCTCTTCGTCCTCTTTGTATTCGCCGAGCAGATCGTCGGTGACGCGCATGGTCTCGGCGTCAAACCTCTTTTGAGGGTTGTAGTTGTCCTTTTCGAGATACCATCCGTCAAAGACGCGGCCGTCGTAAAACTCGTTCTCGATAAGATCTACATACCCGTTATACACACCGGGCTTATTTATGATGAAGTTGTCACCGATATATCGTATAATGACTTTCTCCTCCTCCCAGCGCAAATAGCAGTCGTTCTGCTCCTCCGTGAGCTCGAAGGGGATTGTGTAGACGTTTTCCTCATTGCCCTCGCCGACCGAAGTCAGATCGTCCGTCTTGTAATAGCCGGTCACGCGATAGCCTTCCCTGATCGGTTCCACTCTGCCGGGAGCGGAGTACATCGGCTGGTCGGTGCGGCTGTCAAGCTTCGCGCCGATCGTCTCGCCCTTTATGCCGTAAACGACCGTGTCCTCGGCGCCGTTGTTGGGATGGATGGTCAGCGTCGCGCGCGTATCGTTCTCGTCCACCTCGCGATAGACGGCGTACAGCGTGATCTCGTCGATGTCTGTCGTGTCGATCGGGAACAGCACCATCTCGGTATGGGCGACATAGGTGCCGCCCGTCTTCTCTTTGCAATTCTCCGAGAAGTTCCAATACGAGAACATCATCGTATGCTCGACGCCGTCCTTGTCCGTAGCTTTCAGATCGCCGGGAGGGGCCACGTCGGATTGAGTGATCGGCTCGCCCCTCTTCACCGATATCGATGTTTTGGTGAGAGGATCGATCGCCAAATCTTCGTTGTCCGCAAAATTTGCAAGCTCAAAGTGCACCTGCACGGTGTCGTCGTCGTTCTCCCACTTGGCATAGAAGTTGGTGTCCCTGTCCGCCGTGTAGGGGAACGTCGCCTTTTGGGTCAGCGCAGCGTCCGTATACCAGCCGGCAAAGTCATAACCTTTGCGCGTCGGCGCGGTCGGCTCGCCGACTTCGCCCTCTTCCGCCTCGATCACGATCTGATCGACAAGCGGTCCTCCGCCGTTGACGTCGAATTGCACCAATATGTTGCTGTCCCAGCCCGCATAGACGGTGATGTCGCCCGTGATCACGTCCTTGCCGAACACGAACGGCTGCCTGTAATCGGGGTCTCGGAACCAGCCGGTGAAATAGTAACCCGTCTTTTCGGGCTCTACGTCCGGCTCGACCGCGGTCTCGCCCTCGAGCACCGACTGCGACGCGATCGCCGTGCCGCCGTCCGTGTCGATCTTCACCGTGAACGTGCGCTGAACGTGCCAGCCCGCATAGACGATGTCGTCCTCGGTCACCTTTGCGTCAAAATCGTACGGCAGCGTGCAATTGGGGTCGCTGAACCAGCCGTCGAAGATGTAGCCTTCACGCGACGGGTCGGCGGGACGCTGCAACACGCCGTTGTCGGCGTCGACCTTGCTCGTCGTGATCTCTATGTCTTGGTCGCTGCCGTCGACGCGATAGACGAATTTAACGGTGAACACCGTCTGCGACCAATGCGCGTAAAGCGTGATGTCCTCTTTAGCCGCGGTCAGATCGTAAGGCTGTCCGCCGCTCGCCGAAGTGTACCAGCCGACGAACTCCCAATCCGTCCTTGTCGGGACGGGCGCGGTCAGCGATGTTCCCTCATCGAAGTTTGCGCTGTATGTGCTCTCCCCCGACTCGAACGCGCCGCCCGCAGCGTCGAATGTGATCTCGAAGATCTCGAGCCACTTGGCGTAGATCGTCATGTCCGCGGTCACCGGAGTCTTGTCAAAATCAAACCTGCGCGTCAGATCCGCATCCTGATACCATCCGCCGAATGTGTAACCATCCTTGACCGGGGCTGACGGCTCGTCCGCGAATTGACCTTCGCGCACCGTCTGCGAAGAGATCGTGCCGCCGCCGTCCGTGTCGAACTTCACCGTGTAGTTGACGATGTTGCGGGTCCACTTTGCATAGATCGTCGTGTCTTGATAGATCTTGGTGCCGAAATCATATGCGCGCGTGCACGCCTCGTCACTGTACCAACCGGCAAAAGTATAGCCGGACTTGGTCGGATCGGTCGGGCGCGCCACTTCGCTCCCCTCGTTGACCTCCTGCGACCACGTTGCCGGCAAACCTCCGTCCGTGTCAAAAGTCACTTGATAGGTGATCGCGATCCACTTGGCGTAGACCGTGACATTCCCCTCTATCGGCTTTGAAAAGTCAAATGCCTGCGTGCATGCCTTGTCCGCATACCATCCTCCGAAGGTATGCCCCGCCTTGGTCGGGTCGGACGGCTTGCTCACCGTCTCACCCTCGGTGAGAGTGACCGACGCAACGGACGACCCGCCGTCCGTGTCGAAGGTCACCGTGACCTCTTTTTTGCACGCCGCAAAGACAAGTACCAAAGCGAGCAAAACTATAAGTGCCGCAAAGACTTTTTTCTTCATAGCGAACTCTCCTTTGGGTATCGAATATACTATTCGATACCCAAAATCGAGAAAAATTCGTCAAACCGTCCATATTTTGCACCACTTTATGCAAAATATAAATAAATTTGATTTATGTATTGACAGCCGGTATAACCTGTAGTATAATAAAATCGAAAAAATAGGTATCGAATAGTATATTCGATACCTATTTTACACCTCGTCGAGCAATTGCACCGCAGCCTTTTTGGTCGTCATCAAACTGTGCGAATAGATCCTCATCGTCACCGCTACATTCTCGTGCCCGAGCAGCTCGCTGAGCGTCTTGAAGTCGACGCCGCGCTCCAACAACCGCGTCGCAAACGTGTGCCTGAGCACATGAAAATTGCGCACCTTGATCCCGCTCATGCGCTGCATCTTTACGAACGCGTATTGACACCGCCTCGGCATCATCGTCTCGCCGTCCCCGAAGATGTTTTCGCCGCACCTGTCCAGCCCCGCAACGATCGCCCACGCCTTTGCGCACAGCGGGATCGTCCGCCTTGACGCCGCGCTCTTCGGCGTGTCCACGAACACGCGCATCCCGCACTCGCCGCGTATGCGATAGATCTCGCGGCAGACGCTGACCGTGCGCTCCTTCTCGTCCACGTCCGACCACCTGATCGCGATCGCTTCGCCGAGCCGCATCCCCGTGTACAGACAGAGCATCGCCACCGCGCACGCGGTGTCGCCGTGCCGCGTTGCGTAAGCCTCGAGCGTGCGCTGCTCTTCCTCGGTGAACACCTCGACGGGCTTGCGCCTAACCGCGTTCTGTTTAATCGCACGCATCGGGTCGACTGCGATCCATCCCCGCTCCGCAGCATATGCAAAGACGCCTTTGAGCACGGTGATCGTCAAGTTGCGCGTCGCGTTTCGACGCTCCGCCGCTTTGAGCAACGCCTCGATCTCGCCCTTGCTCACGTCGCCTATGTTTGCCGTCACGTCCAAATGCGGATAGATGTGCCGCGCGATTATGCCCCGATACCGGACAAGCGTGCGTCTCTTGACGCGCGCCGCCAGCATCTTCAACCATTGTTTTGTCGTCTGTTCGATCGTCATAACATCCTCCTTTGTGCCCGCATTTTTACGCGAGCGCTTTTTGAGAATATTTTAACTCAAAACTCCGCCTCTCCGCGCCCTTGAAATGTCACATTGCTTGCATTTCTTCGACAATGATCGACAAAAACGGCATAAAAAAACGGCCGCTTTCGCGACCGAACGATCTTTCCGATTCAAAGCAACGAAGCGACGCTCGTCACCGACGTCGTCTGCGAAGGCATTGCCGACGTATCCGCCATCGCCGCCACACCTATCTCGATGCCCTCGATGTCGTCCGGAAGGGGCGAGTTGCACGCGGCAAAGATCACCGTGCACAGCGCCATCGCGACGATCAACATAAGTACGACAAACAGAAAAACGTGTATCCTTTTCATACTGCCTCCGAGTTTTCTATACTATATCATATTATTGCGCAAAAGGCAAATCATCGATACATCAAAAATTTTTCCTTTACAAATTTTCAAACATTTGAACACTATTCCCCATCTGTGTCTTTCCCGCGCTCGATCGTCATGCCGGTTCCGGTGCAAGCCGACGTGGTCGTGCCGGTGCGACCGGCGGCGGAGTTGGGGTGAGTTGCCCTTATCCTCTTATCAGACTTTAAGTTTCGTGCAAGTTTTGTCAAGCCGGTGCGACCGGCGGCGGAGTTGGGGTGAGACACTTCTGTTTGACTTTCACGACTTTAATTTTCATGTAAGTTTTGTCAAGAGACGGTGTCAATTATTTTTATCAAATTGGTAGCCACGATCCGCATTTTATGTCGGCTGCGAAACAATCAGATCAACAAAACCAAGCAGTATTGGGCGAGCGACTTGCGATGATTTTGCGGTGAAGTCGGATTGAGTTGATTATCTTTTCGTAGTTTTAAGTTTGTCAAGAGATGATGTCAATCATTTTTATATTTCCATCAAATTAGTAGTCGCGTCCGCATTTTTATGTCGGCAGCAAAACAATCAGGTCAACAGAACCATGCAGTATTGGGCGAGCGACTTGCGATGATTTTGCGGTGAAGTCAGACTGCGTTGATTTTTTAGCAGTTTTAAGTTTTGTCAAGAGATGATGTCAATTATTTTATATATTTTATCAAATTGGTACTTGTGATCCGCTGAAGACCGCACAGACCGGTGCGCATTTGCGCCGCACGGGTTGTGAGAGGGCGAGCCGGTGCGACCGGCGGCGGAGTTGGGGTGAGTTGCCCTTATCCTCTTATCAGGCTTTAAGTTTCGTGCAAGTTTTGTCAAGAGACGGTGTCAATTATTTTATATATTTTATCAAATTGGTAATTGCGATCCGCTGAAGACCGCACAGAATGGTACAGATTTGCGCCGCACGGGTTGTGAGAGGGCGACCCAGTGTACTGGAGGTACACGGTCAGACCGCGAATCGTTCCGAGCGGCGCGAAGGTGTGCCGTTATGTGCGCGTCTTGCCGGTATGCCGGTTACCAAAAAAAGAGAGATAGCGAATGCTGTCTCTCTCTTTTTTGGTAACCGGCAACGTCCTACCCTCCCAAGTCGTGTCCAACTCAGTACTCTCGGCGCAGAAGGGCTTAACTGCTGTGTTCGGGATGGGAACAGGTGTTTCCCCTTCGCCATTGTCACCGGTATCGTTGAATGTGTTCTTCGCACATTCACAACTGCATAGTATCTTTTCTTTGGCCCGACATAGTCTTGTCATGTGATCAAGCCCTCGACCTATTAGTATCGGTCAGCTCAACACATTGCTGTGCTTACACACCCGACCTATCTCCTTGTAGTCTTCAAGGGGTCTTACTACCTTACGATATGGGATATCTTATCTTGAGGTGGGTTTCACGCTTAGATGCCTTCAGCGTTTATCCCGTCCAAACTTCGCTACCCAGCTGTGCCACTGGCGTGACAACTGGTGCACAATAGGTTTGTCCATCCCGGTCCTCTCGTACTAAGGACAGCTCCTCTCAAATATCCTGCGCCCACGATGGATAGGGACCGAACTGTCTCACGACGTT
>ERZ1090879.175-NODE-175-length-44176-cov-12.519549_pt1 | contig 44176 bp, 47 predicted proteins | sample MGYA00478472_ERZ1090879 | MGnify/ENA primary metagenome ERZ1090879 (study PRJEB33644, sample SAMEA5815723) | chicken gut metagenome | biome: Chicken; feature: Gastrointestinal Tract; material: Caecum | place: Ireland | collected 2019-01-01 | study: A study of the... | reverse complement strand
GGGTCTTTCCCGCAGGGTCTTTCCCGCAGGGTCTTTCCCGCAGGGTCTTTCCCGCAGGGTCTTTCCCGCGCCCGCACTTTTGCGGGCGCGGGAAAAACTCCCTTTGCGCCGTCAGCGAAGGCCGAGAATGTCGTTGGCGTCCGCATCCAGAATGCGGCAAAGATTGGCGAGGGTGTCCGGGGCGGGGAGCTTGTCCCCTTTGACGTAGTGCGACACCGTCTGCTGGCTGACGCCCAATTTTTTTGCGAGGGCAGACTGCGTCATCCCGCTTGTGCGGATCGCCTCGGCAATGTTTTGCTGGATTTCCTGCAAGGTGATCATAGTTTTCTCCCCTTTATAAAATCGGGCGGCGCACAGCGTGCGCCGCCTTGTTTTTTCTTTGGTCGGTCCTCTTTTGTGGGAAAAGCTCATTTTTCCGCCGCGCGGCGCACGAGGCGCAGGACACAGCGGATCGCCCGCGGCGGTTTGACGCAGATGATCTTTACCACTTTGAATCCTCCCGCACAAGAAATAGGAAGAGTGTTCCCTCGTCGCAGAGTATGCGCGCCTCGTCCGACAGGACGACGTTGCTGATCCCGCGGCAGCTGCCCGCCGTGAGCGTCAAGTCCTGCAACGGGTACCTGAGCCCTTCACTCTCCATTATATGCGCCCTCTCCCCCACGGGTGCGAGGGAAAGCGTCTTTCCGCGCTGACCTTTCCAGCAGATCTCGCCTTCCCCGCAGGAAATGTCCGTATATTTTGTGTGCATGACGGCGTGCGCGCCCGCGCGGTGCGCCGCCACCAGGAGCTGTAAATTGCCGAACAGGTGATCTTCCCTGCCGCCGCCACCGCCGTAGATGTCTATCTGCCGACAGCCGCGCGAGAGGAGCATTTGCAGAGCGATCTCCCCGTCCGTAGAATCCTTTTCCACTGGGAAAACCTGCGCGCCCTGCGGAACGTAGCCCAGAGAATCGAAATCCCCTGCCGTGACGTCGATGCGCACCCTGCCTTTCGCCCAACGCAGGGCGCCGTCGCAGCAGACGACGAAAGCGTTTCCGTCCTCTATTTCTCCCTGCCAGGGTTCGCCGTTGAGAAGAATGATGCCGCGCATATCACTTTACGTCGCGCAGGAAGGAAATGGTCTTTCCCATATCGGGGGAGCGGAACACCGTGTTGCCCGCCACGAGGATATTGACGCCCGCCGCCTTTACGCGGGCGGCGTTTTCCTCGTTGATGCCGCCGTCGATCTCGACGTCGCGGGAAAAGCCGTGTTTTGCGAAAAATTCGCGCGCGGTCTCCGCCTTGGACAGGGTGTGCTCGATAAATTTCTGCCCGCCCTTGCCGGGGTACACGCTCATGACGAGCAGCATATCCGCCTCTTCCAGCAGGGGCAGGACCTTTTCCACGGGCGTATCGGGACTGACGGAAATGCCCGCCTTGACCCCGTTGGAACGGATGGCGCGCAAAACTTCGGCCGAACGCTCCCCGCACGCCTCATAGTGGAAGGTGAGGTAGTCCGCGCCCGCCTTGATGAAGTCGTCGATCTTGTTCTGCGGCTCCACCACCATCAGGTGCACGTCCAGGGGGAGGGAGGTGTGCTTTTTGAGGGACGCCACCATGTCCGCCCCGAAGGTGATCTTAGGCACGAAAGAGCCGTCCATCACGTCGCAGTGAATGAGATCGGCGCCGCAGCGCTGCAGCTGTTCCACCGCCGCGCCCATCGCCGAAAAGTCTGCCGATAAAATAGAAGGTGCAATGCAAATTCTGTTCATGTTATTCTCCCGAAAAAGCGCACGCCTGCGGGCGTGCCGCCGCTTTAGCAAAAGGTTGTTTTTGAGTCCGTCCCCGATCAGTTTTCTTTGAGGCGGGAGGCGCGCAGCTGACCGCACGCGCCGCCGATGTCCGCGCCCGTCCTGCGGCGGAGGGTGGCGGAAAGCCCGCCCTTTTCCAGCTCGCCCAGAAAGCGGTACGCTTCCTTTTCGGAAATGCCGCGCAGGTGCCGCTCCTTTACCTCGTTGAGGCGGATGAGATTGACGTGGCAGGGCCGCCCGCGCAGCAGGGAAACCAGCCTTGCGGCGTGTTCCTTGTCCGCGTTTTCCCCCGCGATGAGGGAATACTCGAAGATGTATCGCCTGCCCGTTTTGTCAAAATAATTGTCGCACGCCTTTAAAATTTCCGCAATTTTGTACGCCTTGGCGACGGGCATGATGCGCTCGCGCTCTTCGTCCGACGAGGCGTGCAGGGACACCGTGAGATTGACGGGGATCCCCTCCTCGGCGAGATCGTACATTTTGGGAACCAACCCGCAGGTGGAGAGGGAAATGTTGCGCGCACTGATGCAGATCCCCCCTTCCGCCGTGACGTTTTTTAAAAACTTTACGACGTTGTCGTAATTGTCCAGCGGCTCGCCGCTGCCCATCAGGACGACGTTTGTGACGGCGCGCTTTTCCAACGTGCCGCCGAAGCGCGCGTTGACCACCAAAATCTGCGCGAGGATCTCGCCCGCGCTGAGGTTGCGGATCAGCCCGTTCAGCCCCGACGCGCAGAAGGCGCAGCCCATGCGGCAGCCCACCTGCGTGGAAATGCACTGCGTTCTGCCGTATTTGTAGGACATGAGCACCCCTTCGATGATGTTGCCGTCCGCCAGCTCGAACAGGTATTTTTCCGTGCCGTCCGAGGAGGTGAGCACCTCGCGGATGCGGACGGGCTCGTCCTCAAAGCGTTCGAGAAGTTTTTGCTTGAAGGGTTTGGAGAGTTCGGAGATGTCCGAAATGCGCTTGCCGCGCATGATGCCGCGGTACAGCTGCCCCGCGCGGTATTTCTGTTCGCCGTATTCCGCCACCAGCGCGGCGATCTCCTCGGCGGACAGGTCCTGAATGATTTCTTTCATGGTGAGACCTTTTTGAGTTTGCACACGTAAAAGCCCGCCCCCAGCGAGACGTGGGGCAGAAACTGCAGGCCGAATTTTGTGCGCTCGTGTGCGAGCGGGCAGGAAAGTTCCTGCGCCGCAAATTGGAGATGTTCGGCGAGAAAAGCGCCCACCGTACCGTCGTTTTCCTCTTCAAAGAGGGAACAGGTGGAATAGTAGAGCGCGCCGCCCGCCCTGACATACGGCGCGCACGCCGCCAGAATGGCGCGCTGCGTCTTTGTCAGCCGGGCAAGGCTCTCTTCCTTGCGGAAAAATTTGATGTCGGGGTTTTCCCCGATGACGCCGTACCCCGAACAGGGCGCGTCCACCAGAACGGCGTCGAAAGCGGCGTCGTACTTTTCTTCATGCACGGAGGAATCGCGGCAGACGACTTTTATCTCCGCCCCCATGCGCTCCGCATAGGCGCAGATCAGCTGTGCGCGGTGTTCGTGCAGCTCAAACGCGGTGACGTGCTTGCATTTTTGCGACAAAAGCACGCTTTTGCCGCCCGGAGCGGCGCAGGCGTCCAGCAGGTTTTCGCACGGCTCCACCACGGAGCAGATGGCAACGGAGCCCACCGACTGGAAGGTGTATTCCCCTTTGTCGTACCCCTCGTCCCTGCGGAAACGCGCGTAGGAAAAGAGATTTTCAAAGGGCGTTTTTTCCGCGCCTTCCGCATACTTTTGCGCCGCCTGCGCGCTTGCAAAGCGCACGAACGTGCGCGCGGGAGCGTGGGAGAGAATGCTTTCCGCCTCCTCCCCGTACTGCGCGAGGATGCGCTTTACCGCAAACAGCGGCACCGAATACTGCACGGAAAGCCTTTCCGCCTTGTCCTGCGGAAAGTTGAGTTTGCCCGCGTCGAAGTTGCGCAGAAAGGCGTTGAGAAAGCCCGCCGCGCCCCCTTTGCCCAGCTTTTTGGCAAGCGTTACGGCGTTGTCCGTGACCATGTATTTCTGCTTTTGCAGAAACAGCAGAAGATACAGGGAAATTTTTAAAAGGATACGCACGGGAAGTTTGGGATTTTTGGGCGCAAACGAACGGATACAAAAATCCAGGTACAGGTCGTTTTCCAGGACGCCGTAACAGATTTTCACCGTGCGGGCGCGGTTGAGCTCCTCCATGGGAGTGTCCGCGAGCGCCTGCTTTAAAAAGGCGCCCCCGCCGTACACTTTTTGCAGGACGGCGTAGGGATCGTAGAGCGGATTCGTCATGTCAGCCCCCGAAAATATCGCCGACGCACACCTTTCTGCCGTTGACGAAATCGGCGGCGCTCATGCGCTTGCCCCCTTCCGCCTGCATCTGCAGAATGCGCAGGCACCCCTCGCCCGTCCGGACGTAAACGCCCGTCTTGTCCGCGCGGACTACCTGTCCGCACACGCCGCCACCCGTCTCCGAAGCCGCCTCCGCATAGTAGAAGTTGACGAGCTTGCCGTGCAGGCGGGAAAAGGCCAGCGGCTGGGGATTCATGGCGCGGATGAGACAAGAAAGAGTCTGCGCGCTCTGCGAAAAATGCACCTCGCAATCCTCTTTGCGGATCTTTTTGCAGAGGGTGACCCCCTCCTGCGGCTGTTTTGTAAACTGCGCGGCGCCCCTTTCCAGAATCCGCAGCGCCTCCGCGGCCGCCTCCGCACCCAGTTCGCTGAGTTTTTGGGAGAGCGTTTCCGCCGTTTCGCCCTGCTCTATCGGCAATTCCTTTTGCAGGAGAACGTCGCCCGTGTCCAGCCCGATGTCCGTGCGCATGATGGTGACGCCCGTGACGCTGTCCCCTTCCAGAATGGCGTGCTGGATGGGCGAAGCGCCCCGCCAGCGGGGGAGCAGAGAGGCGTGAATGTTGTACACGCCCGCGGGAAATGCGTCCAGCACTTCCTGCGTGAGGATCTGGCCGTACGCGCAGGTGACGAGGATGTCCGCACCCTGTGCGGCGAGGGCGGGAACGTTGTCGCGCACCCTGGCAAACTCCAGCACGGGGATTCCCTCCTGCAGGGCGTACGCCTTTAAGGGCGTGGGCGTGAGCACCGCCTTTCTGCCCACGGGCTTGTCCGGCTGGGTGAGCACGGCGAGCACTTCAAACCCCGCTTTGCGCAGAGCCGCGAGCGGCGGCACGGAAAACGCGGGCGCGCCCGCGTAGATGAGTTTCATGTCCCCTCCTAATCGTCCGAACGCTCTACGCGTTCGGCGCGGTCGGTGTACAGAATGCCGTCCAGGTGGTCGAGTTCGTGGCAGACGGCACGCGCAAAAAATCCGCGCGCGACCAGCTTTTTGCGCTTGCCGTGGCGGTCGGAATACTCCACTTTCACCACCAGCGGGCGGGTGACGATGCCCCGCTTTCCGCGCACGGAAAGGCAGCCTTCATACCCGCGCTGTTCCCCCTTGCTCTCCACGATGACGGGGTTGATGAGTTCGTAAAACCCTTCGGCGACGTCCACCACCACCGCGCGGCGCAAAATGCCCACCTGCGGCGCGGCGAGCCCCGCGCCCTCTTCCTTGCGGACGGTGTCGCGCAGGTCGTCCATCAGCTGCGCCAGTTTTTCGTCGAATGCAGTCACTTCAAAGCATTTTTTTCTTAAAATGTCGTCCCCTACCTGAACGACGTTGCGGATGGCCATAGTATCTCCTTTAACTTAAATTTGCGGGATTTTCTTCCACATACACGAGTACGTCCCGCGTTTTTTCGCGCAAAGCGCGCTCGTAGATCTGCGGCAGAAGGGCATCGTCCGTCAGCCGCATCAGCACCTGATAGCGGAACCTGTTCTGGATCCGCTTGACAGGCGATTTCATCTTGTTGAAAAACAGAAACTTTTCGCGGTTTTCCTCAAAAAGCTCCTGCAGGGAAAACCAGACGGGCTTTAACACTTCGAGAGCCTTGCTCTCCTCTTCCGCCGTCACCATCACGCGCACGATCTTGGCGAAGGGCGGAAAGGACGTCGCCTTGCGCACCGCGATCTCGTGGCGGAAAAAGCCCTTGTAATCGTAATCCATGGCAAAGCGCAGGATGTAATTTTCGGGATCGTACGTCTGCAAGACGACTTTCCCCTTTTCCTTTGCCCTGCCGCTCCTGCCCGAAACCTGCGTGATCAGCTGAAAGGTGCGCTCGCCGCTGCGGTAATCGGAAAAATGCAGGCTCATGTCCGCGTCCAGAATGCCCACCAGCGTCACCGCGGGGAAATCGTGCCCCTTGGCGATCATCTGCGTGCCGACGAGAATGTCCGCCTCGCGGTCGGCAAACTTCTTTAAAATTTTGTAATGACCTTCCTTGCCGCCCGTGGTGTCCACGTCCATGCGCAGAATGCGCGCGGAAGGGAACAGCTTTTTCAGTTCGCCCGTCACTTTCTGCGTGCCCGTACCCGTGTAACTGAGGTGAACGCCGCCGCATTCGGGACAGGCGGAGAGCATATGATAGCTGGTCCCGCAGAAATGGCATTTGAGGCAGTTTTCCTCGCTGTGATAGGTGAGGGAAACGTCGCACTGTTTGCACTTGACGACGTAGCCGCAATCGCGGCAGACCACGCTCTGCGCAAATCCCCTGCGGTTCAAAAACAGGATCGCCTGGTTGCCGCTCTGCAGGCAGGCTTCCAGTTCCTCGCGCAAGGCCGCCGAGAAGGGCGTGTTGTTGCCGCGGCGCACTTCCCTGCGCATATCCGCCACGATCATCTCGGGCAGAGGGTTTTTGTTGATGCGTTCGGGGAGTTCCACGAGGTTGTATTCCCCTTCCGTGGCTTTGAGATAGCTCTCCACCGACGGTGTGGCGCTGCCCAGAATCAGCTTGCAGCCGTTGTATTCGGCGCGCCACTGAGCGATCTCGCCCGTATTGTAGCGCGGGTTGGTTTCGCTGGAATAGCTGCCGTCGTGCTCCTCGTCCATGATGATGACGCCCACGTTTTCCACGGGGGCGAACACCGCGCTGCGCGCGCCGATGGCAATTTTCGCCTCGCCCGTGCGGAGGCGGTGCCATTCGTCAAACTTTTCGCCCGCGGAGAGCCCGCTGTGCAGAATGGCCGCGGCGCTCCCGAACCGTGCGCGCAGCTGCAGCAGCATCTGCGGCGTGAGGGAAATTTCCGGGACGAGAAAAATGGCGCTCTTGCCCTCTTGGAGCGTCTTTGCGATGAGCGTCAAGTAAATTTCCGTCTTGCCGCTGCCCGTCACACCGTGCAGGAGCTGGACGGTCCTGTCCGAGTTTTGGATGCTCTCCACCGCCGCGCTCTGGGCGGAGGTGAGCACGCGCGCCTGCCCGCTTGCGGGCGCGCCCGCAAGCGGGCTGCGGTTGATTTTTTCCCTCTCCACGCGCAGGGCGCCCTTGTCCGCCAGGGCTTTCACCGCGGATGCGCCGAACTTTTTACAGAGGGCGGTGTACGGCGCCCTCTTTTTTTCTTTGAGAAATTCCAGCGCCGCCGCCTGCTTCTTGGCTTGAGCAGACGGAACAAACGCGGGGTCTGCGATGACCGCGATGTTTACAAACGCTTCCCGCACTTCGCCGCGGCGCATTTCGGAAGGGAGAAACAGGCGCAAGGTGAGCGCCATGGGGCAGCGGTAACGCTCGCTGATGCGCCGCGCCAGCGCCAGCGTTTCGCGCGTGAGCGCGCGGTCGATGACCGAGGAAATGCTCTTTAACCGATCGTCCCCGTACTCGCTCCCCTCTTTTAAACGCACGACGTAGCCGTCCACCGTCTGCCTGCCGAAGGGAACGCGCACGCGGGAACCTTCCTCCACTCCCTCCACGGCGCGATATTCAAATATTTTGTCCACCTCGCTGTGGGCGATGTCTACGATCACTTCCGCTGTCATGCTTTTCCCTTAAAAAACAGAAAGCCCCGTCTTTGCGGAGCAGTTCTGCGGCTTTTGTAAAAATCAGTCCTTGGTCATCGTCATCTTGCCGGAGGCGATCTCCTGGCAGGCGAGCGCGATCTCCTTGACCCCGCCGGGCAGTTCGTGAATGCCCTGGCTCTGCTCCTGGTCGATGATCTGACGGGCGCGCTTTGCCACCACCACGCACAGCGCATAGCGGGATGCGGGGTTTTCGGGCGTGCCGAGTTTTTCTACCAATATGTCCACTACCGGTTCGTTTATCATAACTTTCTACCTCGAAAAAAATTTTTATGTTATTCTACGTTCTGCACCTGTTCGCGGATCTTTTCGATCTCGTTTTTCAGGGCAAGCCCTGCGTTTGTCACCGCAAGATCGTTGCTCTTGGAACAGATGGTGTTGGATTCGCGGTTGAATTCCTGCACCAGAAAATCCAGCTTTCTGCCCACCCGCTCTTCCTTGCAGATACTGCGGAATTGGGAAATGTGCGACGTCAGGCGCGTCAGCTCCTCGTCGATGTTGGATTTGTCCGCAAACACCGCCACTTCCGTCAGAAGGCGGGTCTCGTCGAAATCCACTCCCGAAAGAACCTCTTTCATGCGCTCGGAAAGCTTGCTGCGGTACGTTTCCGAAACCAGCGGCGCGCGCTCCTTCACGATCCCGACAAGGCGTTCCACCTCGTCCATACGCGAGAGCATATCCTGCGCCAGCTTTTCCCCTTCCTTTTTGCGCATGACGTTGAGATTTTCCAGCGCCGTGCCCAACGCCGAATGCAGCGCCGCCAACAGCGCTTCGTCCGCGCCCTGCACGTCCTCCTGACGGACGACGTCGGGGCTCTTCAAAAGGGTGGTCAGCGTAAAGTCGTCGGCGAGCAGGGGAAACAGCGTTTTCAGCTTGAGAGCCGCATCGTAATACCCCTTCGCCGCGACTACGTCGACGTACAGTTCCTTCGCCTTTTCGCGTTTGTCCACAAAGTTGATGAAGAGATCGGCATGACCGCGCGTCAGTTTTTCGCGCACTTGGGCGCGGATCGCCTCCTCATAGGCGTTGAAAATTTTCGGGCTCTTGACCGAGACGTCCAGATAACGGTTGTTCACCGTCTTGATCTCTACCGTCAGTTCGATGCCGCCCTGCTTGTATTCCCCCTTGCCGTAGCCGGTCATGCTGAACATAAAATCCTCCTTCTTCACGAAATTTCTTTCAAGCTGATGAAAGAAATTTCCGTGATTTGAAGACAACCCCACGGGCGCGCGGCTTTGCCGCTGACCGCGGAGATGCTCGGGGCGCGCCTTCAAGGGCACACCTTTTTGTACGCGCGCCCCTTCACCTTTCCTGCGTGAGCCTTACGGCAAATGGGGTGCGCGGGCGCAAAAGCGCGGTTTTGCTTGCGCCAAAATTAGTTCACGCAAATCTCGCCGAACGAGACGGCTGCGATTTGCCGTGATTTTAAGACGACAACGATGTTCGGGCTATGCCCTCGGCATCGTTTTCTCCTTCTTTGGCGCATCTTAGGGCTTCCCCTTTTTAAAAATGCGCCAAATTCATCCTCTTTCTTTTCGCCGCCCATGCGGCGCAATGGGAAAAAGCAAAAAGTGTGATACCTTTCTCACACTTTTTCTTTTGTGCTGACAAAAGAAAAAGTCGTGATTTGAGGGAACAAACCGACGTTCGCCGCACAGCGGCTCTGCGCCGTTTTTTCCCTCTTTGCGCGATGTTCAAGGGCACGCCTTTAATAAATCGCGCAAATTCACCCTTTTCCGCCACGCCGCCCATGCGGCGCAATGGGAAAAAGCAAAAAGCGTGATACCTTCCTCACACTTTTTCTTTTGTGCTGACAAAAGAAAAAGTCGTGATTTGAGGGAACAAACCGACGTTCGCCGCACAGCGGCTCTGCGCCGTTTTTTCCCTCTTTGCGCGATGTTCAAGGGCACACCTTTGATAAATCGCGCAAATTCACCCTTTTCCGTCACGCCGCCCATGCGGCGCAATGGGAAAAAGCAAAAAGCGTGGTTTTTGCTTTTTCATTTGCTTTTTCAAGAGTTAAAATAAAAACTAAAAACGCGGTTTTACTTGCGCCGAAAATTAGTTCACGCAAATCTCGCCGAACGAGACGGCTGCGATTTGCCGCGGCGCAAAGCTTTTTAACGCGGGAAAACGGCACAAGTGCCGTACTCCCCCAGTTTTTGAATTTTCCCTATTATAACAGATACGCGCGGAATTGACAAGCTATTTTGCAGAAAATCAGCCTTTTGTCAGCATTTTTGCAAATTCTTCTTCGCCGATGATGCGGATGCCGAGCGCTTTTGCCTTGTCCAGCTTGCTGCCCGCGCTCTCCCCCGCCACTACCAGCGTGGTTTTGGACGTGACCGCGCTCTGGCACACGCCGCCCTCGTCCTCGATAAGTTTTTGCGCCTCGCTGCGCTTGTAACGGGACAGCGTACCCGTCAGAACCACGTTCTGCCCCGCAAAAATGCCGCCCGCGTGGACCTGCTGCAAAACGGGCGTGACCCCTTCCGCCAGCAGGCGGGACACCTCTGCGCGGTTTTCCTCGTCCTCGAACCAGCGCACGATGTTCTGCGCCGTCTTTTCTCCGATGTTTTCCATTTCCACCAGCTGTTCGACGGTGGCGTTTTCCAACCCTTCCAGCGAACCGAACCTCTGCGCGAGATCCCTGGACGCCACCTTGCCGATTCCGTCGATGCCCAGCGCAAAGATAAACTTATCCAGCGGCACGTTTTTGCTTGCCGCAATGGCGGAAAGAAGGTTGGAAATCTTCTTGTCCCCGAACCCTTCCAGCCCCGAAAGCGCCTTTTTGTCCAGCGCGTAAAGGTCGGAAAAACGGTGTACGTGCAGCTTTTCTGCGAACAATTCCGCCGTCATTTCCGAAAATCCCTCGATGTCCATGGCGCCCTTGCTGGCAAAGTTTGCAAGCTGCGCGACGATGCGGGGACGGCATTCCCTGTTGGTGCAGAAGAGGTTGGCACCCACTTCCTCGACGGGCGCGCCGCAATAGGGACAGACCGCGGGCGGGTTGACTTCGATGCTCTCGCCCGTGTGCTCGTACGCGCCCAGTATTTCGGGGATGACCTCGTTACTGCGGCGGATGAGCACCTTGCTGCCGATCTTGACGTCCTTTCTGCGGATGTCGCCCAAATTGTTGAGCGTTGCCTTGCGCACGGTGGCGCCCGCAAGTTCGACGGGGTCCACTTCCGCCAGCGGCGTGAGTTTGCCCGTTCTGCCCACCTGCCAGGTGACTTTGCGCACGGTGGTGACCGCTTCCTCCGCCTCAAACTTGAAGGCGATCGCCCAGCGGGGGAATTTGTCCGTATAGCCCAGCGCTTCGCGCACGGCAAAGTCGTTGACTTTGACGACGGCGCCGTCCGTCAGCACGTCGATGCTCTTGCGGGAGAGGTCGATCTGAGCAATGGCGTCCTTGACTTCCTGCGGGGTCTTACAAAGTTTTGTATGGTGAAAGGTCTTGAAACCCTGCTCTTCGAGAAATTTTACCGCCTCCATCTGCGAGGAGAGCGAGCCCTCGGACATATAATTCACGTCGTAAAAGAGAATTTCCGGCTTTCTTGCGGCGGTGACGGCGGGATCGAGGTTGCGCACCGCGCCCGCGGCGGCATTGCGCGCGTTTTTGAGGGGTTCCGCCGCCGTGCGGTTGTACTCTTCGAGTACGGAAAGGCGGATGATCGCCTCCCCCTTGGCTTCCAGCACCCCCTTGTAGGGAATGGACAGCGGGTAGCTTTTGATGGTGAGCACCTGCGCCGTGACGTCCTCCCCTTCGACGCCGTTGCCGCGCGTAGTGGCGCGGACAAACTTGCCGTCCTCGTAGGTGAGGCACATGGTCAGGCCGTCGAATTTGTATTCGACGGTGTACTCCGCATCCTCTTTCACCTTGGAAACGCGGGCGAAAAAGGCGTCCAGCTCGTCCTCGGTGACCGCCTTGTCCAGACTGTACAGCCGCGCGATGTGCGTGTGGCGGGCAAAGGCCTTGACGGGTTCGCCGCCCACCCTGCGCGTGGGGGAATCGAACAAAACGGTGCCGCTTTCGCGCTCCAGCTCCTTCAGCTGATCGTACAGTTTGTCGTACACGGCGTCCTCCACGGAGGGCGCGTCCAGCACGTAATATTCGTACGCGTAGCGGTTGAGAACGTCCACGAGTTCCCGCATTTTCTGCGTGATATCCATAAAAAAGCTCCTTTACCCGATGATGGTGAGGGGGGCGATCTGCACGGACAGGGACTTGATGCCAAGCCCCGGGAAGCTGACGTTGGCAATTTTCTGCGCGTCCTCCCCGCGCGTGGAGATGATGAGCCCGTCCCCGAACTTGGGATGGCGCACTTTGACCCCCGTTTTGAACGCGGCGTAGTCCTTTTTGTCCGAATATTGCGCGGACGTCACCGCATTTTGGCGACGATACCCGCCCGCGGCGGAAAAAGAAGAGCCGACGGACGTCTGCGGCGGCAGGTCGCTGTGATAGCCGTAATCGTCCCGCGAAGTTGACCTTTCCCGCGAAAAACTGCGGCGGGAGCCGTAGCCCGAATAGCCGACGGAATAGTTGCGGTTGGTGTAATCGGAATAGGAAGAGCGGCGTGGTTCGACGTCCAGCACGGAGGAAAGCTCCTGCAGAAAGCGGGAGGGAAGGGTGGCGCTGCGCTCGCCGTACAGATACCTGCTGCGCGAACGGGTGAAGTACAGCCGCTCCTCCGCGCGCGTGATGGCGACGTACATGAGGCGGCGTTCCTCTTCCAGCTCGTTGTCGTCGAATGCCGCGCGGGAGACGGGGAAAATGTTTTCCTCCATGCCCACCACGAACACCGTTTTGAACTCCAGCCCCTTGACCGAATGGATGGTGGCGAGGGTGACGTAGTCGCTCTCGTCCATGTCGTCCGTGTCCGAGCTCAGCGTGACTTGGTTGAGAAAATCGGACAACGTGGCCCCTTTATTGAGTTTACAGAACTCGTCTACCGAGTTGACAAACTCGTCGATGTTTGCCTTTTTGTTGATGCTCTCGTCCGAATCGTCCGCGTACATGGAGAGAATGCCCGAATCGTTGATGACCTCGCGGATGAGCTCGTCCGCGCTCATGGTGTCCCCCTTGATGACCAGCTCTTTGAGGAGGGTGCCGAAGGCGCGCACTTTCTGTTTGCTGCCCGCGTTGAGGGGAAGCTCGTCCACGTCCAGCACCGCATCGTAGACGGAGAGCTGCGTCTGATTGGCGTACTCTTCCAGCACCTCGACGGTGCGCGCGCCGATGCCGCGCTTTGGCACGTTGACGATGCGCGTGACCGCCTCGCTGTCGAAGGGGTTGCTGATGACGCGCAGGTAGGCGAGCAGGTCCTTGATCTCCTTTCGTTCGTAGAACTTGAAGCCGCCGAACACGCGGTACGGGATGTTGTACTTTGCAAATTCCTGCTCGTACGCGCGCGTGAGCGCGTTGATGCGCATGAGCACGGCGAAATCGGAAAAGCGGTAGCGGTTTTTGTTCATGAGATCGGAAATGGTGCGGGCGACGAACAGCGCCTCGTCGTTTTCCGTCTCCGCGGCGTAGTACTGGGCGGGGACCCCCTCCTCGTTCTGCGTCCACAGCACCTTGTCCTTGCGGCGGCCGTTGTTGCGGATGACCTCGTTTGCAAGCTTTAAAATGCTCTTGGTCGAACGGTAGTTGCGCTCCAGCTTGTACACCTTTGCGTCCCTGAAATCCTTTTCAAAGCCGAGAATGTTTTCGATTTTTGCGCCGCGCCAGCCGTAAATGCTCTGGTCGTCGTCGCCCACGGCAAACAGATTGCCGTGCACGGTGGCGAGCAGGCGGATGATCTCGTACTGCACGCGGTTGGTATCCTGAAACTCGTCCACGTGTATGTAGCGGAACTTGCCCGAAAGGTATTCCAGCGCGTCCTTGTCCGTTTCCAACAGGCGGAGCGTCTGGGTGAGCAGGTCGTCAAAATCCAGGGCGTTGTTCTTTTTGAGGTGATCGCAATAGGCGGAATACACCCGCGTGACCTCGTCTATGTTGCGCTGGCCCGCGTTTTCCGCCTGGTAGTCGCGCGGCTCCAGGCCAAGCATTTTGGCGTTGGCGATGTGGAACTTTACGTTTTTGAGGAGTTTTTCGTCCTCGTACCCGCATTCCGCAAAGGCGCGCTTGATGACCGCCGTGCGCTCCGTTTCGCTGTAAATGGAAAAGTTTTGGGTGAAGCCGAGGCGGTCGGCATACATCCTCAGAATGCGCACGCACATACTGTGGATGGTGCAGATCCACATACTTGCCGCGCCGTCCACCATGACGGAGAGGCGCTCGCGCATTTCCTTTGCCGCCTTGTTGGTAAAGGTGATGGCGAGAATGGAAGAGGGATATACCCCCTTCACCTGAATGAGATAGGCGATGCGGGAGGTGAGCACGCGCGTTTTGCCGCTGCCCGCCCCCGCCAGAACGAGTACGGCGCCTTCCGTATCCGTGACCGGTTTGATCTGTTCTTCGTTGAGTTTTTGCAGAATGTCTTCCATGGTACCCCCGCGCCGCGCTCTCTGCGGCCTGCACGTTTCCTCTCTATTATAACACAAAACCCGCCCGTTCGCAATAGAACGGGCGGCATTTTCTTATCCCCTGCCCTCGAACTCGCACTCGCGGCGGAAACGTTCCAGCGCCTTTAAGTAGCGTTCGGAGAGGTTGAGCATATACCGCTGCTTTTCCTCGTAGGAAAGTTTGTCGAACACTTCCCTGTCCGTGAGGCGCGCCAAGGCGTCGGACACCTCTCCCTCCGAGAGGAGCATGGCGCGCACGCGCCCGTAAAAGGCGTCGTCGTCGCCGCCGCGGATGGTGCAGGTCACCTTGCCCGCAAAGTAGCGGCAGGCGCGGCTTTCGCTGACCCCGCTTTCCCGCGCCTTTGCCATCGTGCCGTCCATCTCGCGGCGGGCGTCCTGCCAGAACCCCGTTTTGAGGCGCTGTTTCGCCTCCCGCGCGATCGATTTGAAACTCTTTTGCCCGTTCATATCCTTTTCCCTCCCCGCTTGCCGTTTTTTTGACATTTTTCGCAAAACAAAAAGCCTGCTATCTTTCAATAACAGGCTTTTGTGTTTCAGTTTTTGATGCTTCTCTTGCGTGCCGCTTCCGACTTCTTCTTTTTACGGACGGAAGGCTTTTCATAATGCTCTTTGCGGCGCAGATCGCCGATGATGCCGTCGCGGGAGCATTTTCTCTTGAAACGGCGCAGCGCGCTGTCAATCGATTCGTTTTCGCCGACTCTGATCGTGGACATTCCTCTCAACCCTCCTTCGCCAAACGCAATTCGTTAACAGCATTATTTTATCGGAAATCGAGGAGAATGTCAAACGTTTTTCGGGCGGTTTTCCGCTTTTTTCAGAGCATCTTTTCGCCCATGCTCTGCCCGCCGAGAATGTGGATGTGCAGGTGATGCACCGTCTGGCCCGCGTCCTCGCCCTGGTTGATGATGAGGCGGTACCCGTTGTCCAGGCCCAGGCTCTTTGCGATGGACGGGATCTTTACCATGCACTTTTTGACGAGCTCCGCCTGCGCGGCGTTCATCTCGGCAAGGGTGGCAAAGTGCGACTTGGGCACGACCAGCACGTGTACCTTTGCCTGCGGATTGATGTCGCGGAAGGCGAGCATATCCTCGTCCTCGTACACCTTGTTCGAGGGGATCTCCCCCGCGATGATCTTACAGAAAATGCAGTTATCCATTTGTTTCTCCTTTTGCTTCTTGTACGGCAAGCAGACCGTCTTCCATGACCTCAACGGCTACGACGCGCGCCTTTTTCAGCACTTCGCCGCGCACATACAGGCGGATATAGTTTTGGGAATACCCCGTGGTGTACTCCCCTTTTTTCTCTTCCGGCACCAGTTCGAGAACTTTGCCGAGAAACTTTGTTTCGTATTCCTTGCGCAGCTGCCCCGCAATGGCGAGCATTTCGTGCAGGCGGCGCTTTTTTGTTTCCGCGGGGAGCTCGGCGAGCTTTGCCGCGTTCGTACCCGTGCGGCGGCTGTACGAAAAGCAGTGGATCTGCGAAAATCCGACTTTTCTGACAAACGCGCACGTTTCCGCAAACTGCTCCTCCGTCTCCGTGGGAAAGCCCGTGATGACGTCCGTGGTGACGGCGGCGTCGGGGAAATACGAGCGGATGAGCTGCACCTTTTGCAGGTATTCCTCGGCGGTGTAGTGCCTGTTCATCTTTTTGAGCACCCCGTCCGATCCGCTCTGCAAAGAGAGGTGGAAGTGGGGCGCGAAATCGCGCACGGACTTCGCCGCGTCCAAAAGACGGGGGGTGACGACGTTGACTTCCAGCGACCCCAGGCGGATACGGCAGGGCGCATCCTTGACCGCGAGCAGGAGATCGGCAAGATCTTTTTCCCCGTCGCGGAAAGAGGAGACGTCGATGCCCGTGATCACCACTTCCTCCGCAGGAGCGGACAGGATTTCCTCCGCCGCGCTTTCCACCGTGCGCGAACGGCTCCTGCCGCGCAGGTAAGGAATGATGCAGTAGGAACAGAAATTGTTGCACCCGTCCTGAATTTTTACGAACGCCCTCGTCTTTAAGGACACGGGCGGGAGCATTTCGTCGTAACGCCTGTCCTCTTCGTCCAGGCGGACGCCCTCTTCGTCCAGAAGGGCGAGGATCTTGCTCTTTTGCCGCGCGCCCGTGACGAGCCGTACGTTCTGTTTTTTGAGAAAGAGTTCGGGGGTGCGCTCTGCGGCGCAGCCGCAGACGATGATGCGCGCCTTCGGCGCGACGGCGCGCACGCGCGCGATGGCCTGTCTGCTCTTTTTTTCCGCTTCGCCCGTCACCGCACAGGTATTTAAAATATAGAGATCGGCGGGGACGAGTTCGTCGGAGACTTCCCAGCCCCGCTCCTGCAGGCCGCGGATGAGCGAACCGCTTTCGCAGTCGTTCACCTTACAGCCCAATGTAAACACGACGGCTTTCATGTATCCCACTCTCCCAGCGAAAACATCACCGCGCCGCACAGGACGATGGCGGCCGTCTCTGCGCGCAGGATGCGCCTGCCCAGCGTGACGCCCGCAAAGCCCATGGTCTGCGCCCTTTCAAATTCCTCGGGCGAAAAGCCGCCCTCGCTGCCCACGACCAGCGCGCACGAACCGCGTAAATTGTGCAGGTCTGTATCCGATTTTTTTGCAAATTCGCAGGCGAACAGCTTGTTTTCAAACTCCTTGCAGGACGCGAGCGCGTCCTCGAATTTTTCAAAGTATTCCACCGAGGGAACGGTGGCGCGCAGGCACTGCTTTGCCGCCTCCCGCGCGACCTTTTGCAGGCGTTCCAGCTTGTTTTCGCTGAAATACGCCGAACAGTACCGCGAGGAAAACACCGCGATCTCCGCGACGCCCAGCTCCGTCGCCTTCTGCACGACGAGTTCGGTCTTGTCCCCTTTCAGCGCGCCGATCAGCAGGCGCACCCGCGTGCGGCATTCCTTGTCCGAAGGCCGCCGCCCCGTCACCGTGCAGAGCATTTCGCCCTTGCTCACTTTGGAGATGATCGCATCGTATTCCGTCCCGCTGCCGTCCAAAAGGACGACTTCGTCCCCCTCCTGCAGGCGCAAGACGTTTTTGGCGTGAGAATATTCGTCGCCGCAAAGCACCGCTTCTTTCCCGACGTTTTCCACAAAAAATCTGCGTATCGTTGCCATTTTTAAGTACGTACCCTCATTTTCTGAACGCAAGGGCAAACCACTCGCCCTTGTGCAGCTGCCTGATCTTGGTAAGGCCCGCCGCCTCGTACGCGGAGATGACCTGCTCCAGCTTGGGCGCGATGATGCCGCTCAAGATCAGCGTTCCGCCCTCTTTCAGGTTTTTGGGGATGCTGTCGCACAGGCGGCAGAGAATGTCCGCCGTGATGTTTGCCGTCATCACTTCGCCGCACACGTCCGCGTTTTCCAGAAGGTCGGAAAGCGCCACCTTGGCGCGATCCGCCACCCCGTTGCGCTCGCAGTTGTGCGTGGCGCTCTTGACGGCGACGTAGTCGATGTCCGTCATGTACGCAAACTTGGCGCCCAGCTTGAGCGCCGCAATGCCCAAAATGCCGCTGCCGCAGCCGACGTCCACCACCGTATCCCCCTCTTTGAGGTATTCCTGCAGAAGTTCGAGGCACATGGACGTCGTTTCGTGCTCGCCCGTGCCGAACGCCATGTTGGAATCCAGCGTGACGACGACTTCCCCTTCCTTGGGTTCGTAGGGGATCCACTCGGGACAGACCACCACGCGCTTTCCGATGTGCAGGGGGCGGAAGTGTTTTTTCCACACGTCGATCCAGTCGTCCCCCTCGATCTGGCGGCGGGAAGTTTCCAGCGTGCCGAGGGAAACAAAGCCCGCACTGCGCTCTTTTAGCAGCTCGAAATCGGCGAGAATGGAGCGGATATTTTCGTCCGCGATGTCGGTGGGAAGGAAGCATTTTACAAGCACGTCGCTCTGATTTTGCGTCAGATCGTCGTCCATGTAGTCCCAGAACGTGCGCTTGTCGCTCTGCAGAGCGATGATGTCGTTGACGTCGCACACGGTGACGCCGTAATTGGTGTAGTTCCAGAAGATGTCCGCGATCAGCTCGCTCCCCTCCGTGGTGGTATGTACGGTAAATTCGATAAATTTCATGCTTTTGTCCGCCTTGCTTTTCTCCCGTTTATTGTACCTGTTTTTTTGCCTTCCGTCAACTCATTTGCCCGAAAAATCGGGCGATCCGCTCCCCTGCCCTGCGCCGCCTTTTGCTTTTTCTCCGCGAAAAGCAGAGAGCTTTCTTTCCCAAAGGGACGGGGAGCGGCCCCGCGCTCCCCCGCTTTTACCTGCGCACGAGTTTTGCAATGCCCGCCGCGATGAGCGCGAAAAGGAGCAGCGCCGCCGAAAAAATGACCGCCACGGCGAGAAATCCGACGATGAGCGCCGACACCGAAATAATCGCCGACGTGACCGCGCTCAGCGCGGACACCGACACAAAATACAAAATGACGTCCGCCGCCAGCAGCAAAAAGGCGAGAAAGGCAAAGCCCTTGAGTCCGCCGAGAATGTCCGCGCCGCTCAGTTCCATATGCCCCGCAACGGTGAGCGCGAGGAGGAAAAATATCCACCAGCACCAGTTTGCGAGGTTTTCCGCGCGGAAGAGCGCGGAGAGCACGGAGCCGAACAGCCCGAAATACCCCGCGTACAGTTCGCCGTCGAACAGCCCTGCCGAAGAGAGATCCAACCCCGAGACTGCCGCAAACACGCTGTCCGCCGCCGCAGGAACGAGAAGGAACATCATCAGGACGAGCAGGCCGCTGCCGATGAGCACGGGCGCCACGCCGATAAAGAAGTTACCGACCTGGTGATACACGTTTTTCGGATTGTACGAATGCTGCACATACCCCAGCGTGCCGTCCTCCGAGCGGGGGTTATAAAGACAGATCTCATCGATCCTGTGCCCGAACAGCAGGCACATCAGCGCGTGGCTGAGTTCGTGTACGGGGACGCCGACGATGCCCGTGACGAGCAGGATCTTTATCCCCTTTGTCCCCAGCAGGCGGCAGAATGCCCGTCTGCAAAGGGCGATGAGAAACGCAAACAGCGCCACGATCCCCACCGAAAGGAGGATCTGGCTGAGAAAATTTGTTATGATCTGCATATTTTTTCCCTTTGTTTTGCCGCGGAAAGACCGCGGCTCCGTTTTCTCTGTTATTTTCCTCTGCGGGGAGGAAAATTCCCCTTTTTTTGCCGCGGAAAGACCGCGGCCGGTTTTTTCTCTGTTATTTTCCTCTGCGGGGAGGAAAATTCACCTTTTTCTGCCGCGCGCCGCGTATCTTTTCCCCGCCCGTTTGCGGAATGCGGGAAGGTTTGCCCTGTTTGCCCGCCCCGGGGGCGTGCTGACCCGCCGCCCTGCGCGCCGCCTGCTCCTCCGCCGTATAGGGAATGAGGCAATGTTCGCCCGGGCCGATGAGGTCCTCCCTGCCCGCCCGCACGAGCGCTTCCCGCACGATGGCGTAATTGCTCTTTTTGCGGTACTGCATCAGCGCGCGCTGCATCTTTTTTTCCAGCGGGCTTTTGGGGACGTACACGGGCTGCATGGTATCCGGATCCAGCCCCGTATAGTACATACAGGTGGATTTTGTGGAGGGCGTGGGGTAGAAATCCTGCACCTGCTCGGGCATATACCCGATGGATTTGAGGTACACCGCCAGCGCGACGGCGTCCCTGAGGGTACAGCCGGGGTGCGAAGAGATGAGGTAGGGAACGAGATACTGCTTTTTTTTCAACTTTTCGTTGAGCGCGTCGAACTTTTTCTTGAATTCGAGATACATGGAAAAGGGCGGCTTGTTCATCTTTTGCAGGACGGCGTCGGAGACGTGTTCGGGCGCGACTTTCAGCTGTCCGCTGACGTGGTATTCGACCAGCTCGCGCAGGAATTTGTCCGACTTGTCGTACAGCACGTAATCGTAGCGGATTCCAGAGCGGATGAACACCTTTTTCACCCCTTCCAGCTGGCGCAGGGTGCGCAGCAGGTCGACGTACTCCTCGTGCGAGACCTCGAGATTGGGGCATTTTTTCCAGCCGATGCAATTTTTCTGCGTGCAGACCCCCTTTTCAAACTGCTTTTTGCAGGCGGGGTCGCGGAAGTTGGCGGTAGGGCCGCCCACGTCGTGAATGTAGCCCTTGAAATCCTTGTCCGCGATCAGCTGTTTTGCCTCGGCGACCAGGCTCTCCTTGCTGCGCTTCTGCACGATCCTGCCCTGGTGGTAGGTGATGGCGCAGTAATTGCAGTTGCCGAAACAGCCGCGCACGGACGTTAAGGAAAACTTGACTTCCTCGATGGCGGGGACCCCCTTCTTGTACATGGGGTGATACGTCCTCTCGTACGGCAGGGCGTACACTTCGTCCAGCTCCGCTTCCGAAAGGGGGAACTGCATCCTGTTCTGCACGACGAATTTGTCCCCGTGCTTTTGCAAAAGAATGCGCGAAGAGAAGGGATCGTTGTTCTTTGCCTGTTCGCAAAATGCGCGCACGTAGGCGCGTTTATCGGACGAAACTTCCTCAAACGAGGGGCAGAACGCCGCCTCGCCGCTCTCGATCTGCGCGCGCAGTTTTTTGGAGAGGTCCTCCCACTTTGCAAGGTAACAGGTGCCGCGGACGTCGTGCAATTTTCCCAGCGGGATCCCCTTTTTCAGCGCGCGGGCGATCTCGCGGACGGGGCGTTCGCCCATGCCGTACATCAGAAGATCCGCCCCCGACGAGAGCAGGATGCTCGGCAGAACTTTGTCCGCCCAGTAATCGTAATGGGCAAAGCGGCGCAGGGACGCCTCGATGCCGCCCACCGCAACGGGAACGTCGGGGAACAGCCGCTTTAAATTTCTGCAATACACGTCCACGCAGCGGTCGGGACGCCTGCCCGGAACGCCGCCCTCGCTGTACACGTCCCGCGTGCGGCGCTTTTTTGCCACCGTGTAGTTGTTGACCATGCTGTCCACCACGCCGCCCGACACGAAAAAGCCCATTTTCGGCGCGCCGAAGCGCAGATAATCGGCGTCGCACTGCGGCTGGGGGAGCATGGCGACCTTCAGCCCCTCGCTCTCCAAAAGGCGGGACACGATGGCGTGGCCGAAGGAAGGGTGATCGACGTACGCTTCCCCGATCACATATACGATGTCCGCCTGGCCGTCCGCTTCCTGCGCCGTCACGGGTAAAAACATAGCCGCCTCCCGAAGTTTTTTCGCTCCGATTATACCACAAAGCCGCAATTTTTACAACCGTTTTGCGCGGCGGCGGGCGGGCGGACATTCACATTCTTTTCATGAAAAATTCACCCGTTCTTTTTTGAAAAAGCTGTAAAAAGTGGTATAATGAAGCAGAAAATTACAGCGGAGGCTGAAACATGAAAAAACCTAAGATCATAGCGGCGCTCATCGTCGTGTGTCTGCTCGTCTTTTCTCTCTTTCTGGCGGGCTGTTCGCAGACGGCGACCGTCACTTCCATTTCCCTGACTTCGTCAAACGATCGGCAGAGCGTGTACACCATTTACTATTCGGACGGGACCACGCAGACGCTGACCGTACAGAACGGCCAGGACGTGACCGCGGACGAACTGTACGCAAAATACAAAGAAGTATACGGCGAAAACCTCACCTACGACGAATTTCTGCAGAAATACCTGGTGCTGAGCGCGGACAATTCCTCCGTCATCGGCAAGGCTTTGCAATCTTCGGTAAAACTGTACACCGAGTTCATTGAGACGGTGACCGACTTCTTCGGCCGCCCCTCGGGCGTGAACACCGCGCAATACACGGGTTCGGGCGTCGTCTACCAGATGGACGAGGAAAGCACCTACATCATCACCAACTACCACGTGATCTACAGCAACAACGCCAACAGCACCTACAACGGCGGCAAGACGGCGCGCAGGATCGTATGCTTCCTCTACGGCAGCGAGAACGGCACGGACGACTTTACGCCCCAGAAGGATTCGGACGGCTACAACACCTACGACTACGGCGATTACGCCATCGAGTGCGAGTACGTCGGCGGCTCCCTCACCAAGGACATCGCCATCGTGCGCGCCGATACGGCGGACGTGCTGGCCGTCAACCCGAACGTACAGCCCGCCGTCTTTGCGGACGAGTACCACGTGGGTGAGACCGCCATCGCCATCGGCAACCCCGAAAACGAGGGCATCAGCGTGACGGAAGGAATTGTCAGCGTGGACAGCGAGGAGATCTCCCTGCAGATCGACAGCACCGTGCGCACCTACCGCTCCCTGCGCATCGATACCGCCATTTACGGCGGAAGCTCGGGCGGCGGACTGTTCAACGTAGAGGGCGAACTCATCGGCATCACCAATGCGGGCGACAAGGAGGACGAAAACATCAACTTCGCCATCCCGCTGGAGATCGCCAAGGGAACGGCGGACAACGTCCTCTATTTCTATAGAGACGGCAACGAGGAGACCACGGGCGCCTATACCCCTTCCATCGGCATCACGACCGTCGCGCAAAACACCCGCTACTCTTACGACGCGGGCGTCGGCTACGGCAAGATCACCGAGGAGATCGTGGTGGACCAGGTTTCGTCCGGCTCCATCGCTGCGCAGGTCGGGCTGCAGCAGAACGACCGCGTGACCGCCTTTGTCATCAACGGCGTGAAAAAGCAGCTGGACCGCTGCTACGACTTTACGGACACCCTCCTCACCCTGCGCCCCGGCGACACCATCTCCTTTGAGATCACGCGCGGCAGCGAGGCGGCGGCCACCTCTTCCTATCAGCTGGTGTGGGGAGATTTCCGCACCCTTTCTTAAGCCCCCCCCATCTTTTCGTCGCAAATTCTGCGGCAGATACAAAACAGCCCGCCTGTTCAGGCGGGCTGTTTTTTTGCATACGTATCACAGAAATTGCAGCAGATCGACGAGAATGGCAAAGCCGATGAGCAGGACGAACCCCGCAAAATGAATGGCCGCTTCCACCTTGCGGTTGACGGGCTTGCCGCGCACCCATTCGATGAGGGTGAACACGATTTTCGAGCCGTCCAGCGCGGGGATGGGCAGCAGGTTGAACACGGCGAGGTTGACGCCGATAAACGCCGCGATCTCCAAAAACTGCTGGAAGCTCTGCGAGGCGATCTGCGACGTGAGCTTGATCGTAGTGACGGGGCCGCCGAACGCTTCCAGCCCGAGATGCCCCGTAAACAGCTGTCCGAGCACTTTGAAAATGGTTCCGCCGATGCGGAAGGAATAGGAAAAGGCGTTGCCCACCGTCCGGAAAAATCCGAACCCCTTGTAGACGGCCGAGGCGACCATCCAGGTGGACGTCCCGTCCTCGTTGGCGCGCTTTGCAATGCCCAGCGCCTGCCACAGCGGGTCGGTGTCCGTCAGGTTTTCAAAGCTTGCGTCCGAACGGAGCATGACGGAAATTTCCTGTTCCGATCTGCCCTCTTCCCCCTTTCGGGAAACGACAAACTGCACGAGGTCGCCCTCTTTTTTGCCTTCCAGCGCCTCCATGAGGTCGGAGGTGAGGTAGATCCCCTTCCCCTCGCAGGAGAGAATGACGTCTTCGTCCGCGAAGGAATACCCGGAAACGGGGATACCGCTCTGCGTGACCTGCGCGCCGTCCGTGCGGTAGGTCATGAGGAGCAGCTGCCCGTACGCAAAAAAGGAAGTGAGAATGAGCGCCAGCGCCAGGACGTAGTTCATAAACGCGCCCGCAAACAGCACGATGATGCGCCGCCACGGCTTTTTGTTGTTGAATGCGTCCGGATCGTCGGCGTCCTCTTCCTCCCCCGCAAAGGCGCAGTACCCGCCCAGCGGCAGCGCGCGCACGGAAAAGATCTCGCCGTTCTTTTTGGTGTGTTTGAACAGCGCGGGCCCGAACCCGATGGCAAATTCCGTAATTTTAAAATGCAACAGCTTGCCCGCCGCCCAATGCCCGAACTCGTGTACGGTGATCATGGCGAGCAGGATGAGCAGTGCCAACAGCACCGAACCGACGGCAGACGTCACGTCTGAAAAGGCGAGGAGTTGAAGTGTCATGCAATGGCCCCTTTGAGAATGGTTTGAGCGCGCGCCCGCGCGAGGGAATCCGTCTCGGCAAGCGCGGCATAGCTTTCCGCGCTGCCCTCGGGCGGCTGCGAGAGCGTACTCTCTATAATTTCTGCAATTTGCGTGTATTTTATTTGCCCGCGCAAAAACGCCTGCACCGCCACTTCCCCCGCCGCGTTGAGAATACAGGGATACGTTCCCCCTTTTTCCGCACAGGAGAGCGCCAACGAAAAGCAGGGATACCGCTTTTTGTCCACCTCTTCAAAGTGCAGGGCGCCCAGCTTTGCAAAGTCCACGGGCGGCAGATCGCAGGAAAGGCGCTCGGGCCAGGTGAACGCCAGCTGAATGGGAAGTTCCATGGACGGGACGCCCATCTGCGCCAGCACGGCGCCGTCGGCAAACTCCACCATCGAATGCACGACGCTCTCCCGATGCACCAGCACCTTTATCTGCGAGAGCTTTGCCCCGTACAGGTGCATCGCCTCCATCACCTCAAATCCCTTGTTGAGCATGGTGGCGCAGTCTATGGTGATTTTGGCGCCCATCTTCCAGTTGGGGTGGCACAGAGCCTGTTTTGCGGTGACGCAGGGCAGTTTTTCGATGGGAACGTCGCGCAGAGCGCCGCCGCTTGCGGTGAGCAGAATGCGCGAAAAGGGCGCCTTTCTGTCAAAGTGCAGGCATTGCCAGACGGCGGAATGCTCGCTGTCCACGGGCAGGATGCGCGCGCCCTTTTTTTCGGCGAGGGACAAGACGAGGCCGCCGCCGACCACGAGGCTCTCCTTGTTGGCGAGCGCCACGTCCTTGCCCGCAGCGAGGGCGCACAGCGCCGCTTTCAGCCCCGCAAAGCCGCTGACGGCCACCAGCACGATGTCCGCCGCAGGGTATGCGCACGCCTCTTCAAAGCCCTTTTCCCCGCAGGCAAAGCGCACCCCGGGGAGAGAAATGTTTTTATCCGCAGAGCGGAGAACGGCAAGTTCGGGGCGGAAGGCGCCCGCCTGTGCCGCAAGCAGCTCCGCGCTCTCGTTGGCACACAGCGCCACGGCGCGGAACCGATCGGGATAGCGCCCGATCACTTCCAGCGCCTGCCTGCCGATGGAACCCGTACTGCCGATAACGGAAATGTTTTTCATACTTCCTCTTTTACGATTGTATGCGCGCCCCCGCAAAAATATGCGGCGGCGCCGCAAGGCAAAGCAAAGCCGTTCCCCAGCCGCAGGACGGCGGGGAGGCCGCACAGCCTTGAAGCCGCCCGCGGAGCAAACTATTCCCCTGCCGCCCCTCCCGTGGTTCGGGGACACCCGCGGCATTTGCGCCGCGCGAAGTTCTACCCTCCCGCAAAGGGGTCGGACGCGCCCGCGGCATTTGCGCCGCGCCCCCTGCTGTGGCGCGCAAAGAAGTTTTGCGCAAATTTTGCGGCAACGTCTGCAATTTTTCTGCACAAACGCGGCCCTGCGCGGGGGCGGAAAGTGGCAAAAAGGCCGCCCATTTACAAAAGAAACAAGCAGGGCGGTGCAAAAGAGCACTGCCCTGCGGGTTGCAGAATTTTTCGGTCACATGACCAGGAGCAGAAATGCAAGATAGACAAACAGACTTGCAAACAAGGTGCCGTCGATCCTGTCCAAAATGCCGCCGTGGCCGGGCAGAAGTTTGCCCATATCCTTGATGCCCACCTTGCGCTTGATGACGCTTTCGACGAGGTCGCCGAACTCCGTGACAAAGGCGCACAGAAATCCGATGACGGCAAAGATCAGCCAGGGAGCGCCCGCCCAGCCGGAGAGAACGCCCGCATACTCGTACCCCGTGGCAAGCGTGTACAGCCAGTACAGCAGGACGCTTGCGCCGCTGCCGAAAATAAGTCCGCCCACCGCGCCCGAAATGGTCTTGTTGGGGCTGATGGTGGGGCAAAGTTTTTTGCCGCGGACCAGGCTGCCGACAAAAAACGCCGCCGTGTCCGTGACGGGGGAAATGACGAAAATGAGCAGAAGTCCCAGCGCGGACGCGTCCGGCAGGGAGTTGATGAGGAGCATGGTGGAGAGAATGGCGGTGGGATAAAATCCGCACACCATCGCCGAACCGATGCCCTTGACGTCGCTGTTTTTATGATCGGCGACGAGCAGGCAGAACAGCACCAGCCCGAACAGAAAGCTGAGCGTGATCATGCTGCGGTACCCCGCGCGCTCGTACAGAAATTCCGCCAGATAATACGCGGGCGTGAACAGGACGGCGTAGCCGTAGACGCAGGCTTTCTGCGCGCGGCTCATGGGCATGACGGCGGGAATGACCTCCCCGTCCGCGCCGATGCGCTCGTGCGCGAGGGCGTGGACCATTTCGTACGTTCCGATGAGGGAGAAAGCGTAGACGAGGATCCCGAAAAAGCGGGGATCGACGGCGCGCAGCGCAAAGAATGCGACGATGACGGCGACGTAGACGGCGCCCGTTACAATGCGTTTGAGCATGGTTATTCCTCCTTCACCCTGCCGAACCTGCGGTCGCGTGCGGAATAATTTTCGATGGCCCTTTTCAGGTCGCGCCTGGAAAAGGCGGGCCACATTTTCCCCGAAAAGTACAGTTCGGAATACGCCGCCTGGTACAGCAGGAAGTTGGAGAGGCGAAGCTCCCCGCCCGTGCGGATGATGAGGTCGGGATCGGGGATCCCGCCCGAATACAGCAGCGTGGAAAAGCTGCCCTCGTCCACGAACCTGCCGTAAGACACGGCGGCGTTGACGGCGCGCACGATCTCCTGCCGCGCGCCGTAGTTGATGCAGATGTTGAACAGCCTGTCGCGGAACACGGAGGTCTCCTCCATCACCTGCAGGATGCTCTGCTGAATGTCCTCGGGCAGAACGCTGAGATCGCCCATCACGTTGATCTTGACGCGCATTTCCAGCATCTGCTCCTTTTTTTTGCCGAAAAAGGTGCGGAACAGATTGAACAGTTCCTCCACCTCAGCTTTGGGGCGGGAAAGATTTTCGGCGGACAGCGCGTACACCGTGACGATGCGCACGCCCATTTCAAAACACGCTCCGACGATGCGGAACATATTTTGCACCCCCATTTTATGCCCGAACGCGCGCTGGCGGAACCGCTTTTTTGCCCAGCGGCCGTTGCCGTCCATGATGAACGCGATGTGATTGGGCAGTTTTACCTGTTTCATGATCGACCTTTACACAGACATGATCTCTTTTTCTTTTTCTGACGTGTGCTTGTCGATGAGTTCGATGCTCTTGGACACGGTTTTTTCCACGTCCTTTTCGAGGGAAGAGCATTCGTCCTCGGAAATTTCTTTGGCGGTCTTCATCTTTTTGAGCGCGTCCATGACGTCGCGGCGGACGTTGCGCGCGGCGACCTTGGCGTCCTCGGAAAGCGCCTTGATCTGCTTTGCGATGTCGCGGCGGCGCTCCTCGGTGAGGTCGGGGAAGATGAGGCGGATGACTTTGCCGTCGTTGGTGGGATTCAGCCCGATGTTGGAGGCGAGGATCGCCTTTTCGATGCCTTTGAGCAGGGAGGTATCCCAGGGGCTGATGACCAGGCATTTCGCATCCTGCACGGAGATGTTGCCCACCTGATTGATGGGGGTCATCTGTCCGTAATAGTCTACCTGGATCTTATCGAGGATGTGCGGGTTGGCTCTTCCGGCGCGGATGTTGGCAAAAGCCTCGCGCAGGACGCTGACGGTTTTGTCCAGCTTGTCTTCGAGCGTGAGCAGCAATTCTTCTACTTTTTCGTTGTCGACCATGTTCTCCTCCTGATTTTTATTCGTTTCCGATGAGGGTGCCCGTTTTCTCCCCGCAGATGGCGCGCACGATGGCGTCCTTTTCGGACAGCGCGAAGGCGAGAACGGGGATCTCGTTGTCCATGCACATGGTGATCGCCGTCGTGTCCATGGCTTTCAGGCCGCGGTTGATGACTTCCATGTGCGTGATGCGTTCGATCTTTTTGGCGTTGGGATTGGTTTTGGGATCGCTGTCGTAGATCCCGTCCACGTTTTTGGCGAGGAGCAGCATATCGGCGTGGATCTCGCAGGCGCGCAGAGCCGCGCCCGTATCCGTAGAGCAGTACGGATTGCCCGTGCCGCAGGCGAAAATGACGATCCTGCCCTGTTCGAAGTGGCGGAGCGCCTTCCTTAAAATAAAGGGTTCGGCGACGCTGATCATGTTGAGAGCGGTCTGCACGCGGACGGGAACGCCGCGCTGTTCGATGGCGTCCTGCATGGCGAGGGAATTGATGACGGTGGCGAGCATTCCCATATGATCGGCCGTGGTGCGGTCCATGTGGGTGCCCTGCCTGCCCCGCCAGAAATTGCCGCCGCCCAGGACGATGCCCACTTCCACACCCATTTCATGGATGCGGATGATCTGATCGACGACGCCCGCAATGATCTTTTCGTCCAGCCCGAAGCCCTTTTCCCCTGCGAGTGCCTCGCCGGAGAGCTTTAAGACGATGCGTTTGTATTTGGGTTTTAATTCCATGATTGCCCCCTGCAATTTTTTAGGGCGCACGCGCGCCTTGGTAAAAGAAAGGCACACAAGTATCAATTTGTGTGCCTTCGATTACATTAACCTTTCATCTTGGAAACTTGTTTTTCGACTTCCTCTGCCAGGTCGTCCTTTTTCTTTTCGATGCCTTCACCCATCTCGAAGCGGGCAAAGCGGCGGACGGTGATCTTTTCACCGATGGACGCGATGGCTTCCGTGATCAGCTGGTTGATGGTCTTGGAAGAATCCTTGACGAACGGCTGTTCGAGCAGGCAGAAATCTTCGTAATACTTCTTGATCCTGCCCTGCACCATCTTTTCCGCGATCGCTTCGGGCTTGCCCTCGTTCATCGCCTGGATCTTCAGGATCTTCTTTTCCTCTTCCAGAACGTCTGCGGGAACTTCTTCCTTGGTCACGTACAGGGGCTTTGCCGCCGCGATCTGCAGGGCAATGTCATGCACGAGCGCCTTGAACTGATCGCCGCGCGCCACGAAGTCCGTTTCGCAGTTGACTTCGACCAGCACGCCGACCTTGCCGCCCATGTGGATGTAGCTGTCCACAATGCCTTCCGCGGCGATCCTGCCCGCCTTCTTTGCGGCGGTCGCCATGCCCTTTTCGCGGAGGATCTCCACCGCCTTGTCCATGTCGCCGTTCGCTTCGGTGAGCGCCTTTTTGCAATCCATCATGCCTACGCCCGTCTTCTGGCGCAGTGCGTTAACGTCACTTGCTGTGATTGCCATATCCGTATTCTCCTGTTATATTTGTATTGATTACTCTGCGTCTGCCGCAGCTTCTTCCGCAGCTTCCGCCACCTCTTCGATGGACTTATCCTCGGCAACCTCTTCCGCCGCCTGCTGCATTTCCGCATTGACGGCCTCGCCCTGGTTTGCCTCGATGACCGCGTTTGCAATGACGCCCGAAAGCAGTTTTACCGCACGGATCGCGTCGTCGTTGCCGGGAATGACGTAGTCGATGAGGTCAGGATCGCAGTTGGTATCCGTGATCGCCACGATGGGGATGTGCAGCTTGCGCGCTTCCTGCACCGCGATGTCCTCGTTGTGAGGGTCGACGACGAACATGGCGCCCGGGAGCACCTTCATGTCCTTGATACCGCCGAGGTTGGCTTCCAGCTTTGCCATTTCCTTTTTCAGATCGAGCACTTCTTTCTTGGGCAGAAGGTCGAAATCGCCGTTCTCTTCCATCTTTTCCAGCTTGTTGAGGTACTCGATACGCGAACGGATGGTCTTGAAGTTGGTCAGCGTGCCGCCCAGCCAACGGGAATTGATGTAGAACTGTCCGCAGCGGACAGCCTCTTCCTTGATCGCTTCCTGCGCCTGCTTTTTGGTTCCGACGAACAGAATGCTCTTGCCCGCCTTCACGGTGTCCACGATAAAGGCATACGCCTTTTCCACCAGTCCGACCGTCAGCTGCAGGTCGATGATGTGAATGTCGTTGCGGGCCGCAAAGATGTACTTCTTCATCTTAGGGTTCCATTTTCTCGTCTGGTGGCCGAAGTGTACGCCCGCTTCGAGCAGCTGCTTCATTGTGATAACTGCCATAATTGATTCCTCCGTTTCTTCCTCCCCCGCGCGCCGTCTGCCCGCACACAGCCTGCCCTGAAACAAAATTTGACAGGAACGGAATGCGGAACGCACAAGGTGTGAATTTTATAGCTTATCTATTTTACCATAGCTTTCTTGTTTTGGCAAGCAATTTGATTTCCGCGCAAACATTTTTCGCGGGAATTTTGCGTTTTCCGTTGAAAAACTCCCTTCCCCATGCTATACTTGATAAAAAACAACGGGAGAAAGTATGAAAGCGGAAGAATTGTTTGACCTGGGCCTTCGGCACTATACCGAAAAAGAGTACCCTCGCGCCCTGGCGCTGTTTGAGGAAGCGGCGGAACACGGCCACGTCCCCGCGATGCTGTGGAGCGGCGTCTGTTACGACTTTGCGCTGGGCGCCCCGCAAGACTACAAAAAGGCGTTTGACCTTTACGCCCGCGCGGCGGAAGCGGGAAACGCCGAAGCGCAGTGGCGGCTGGGATATTTTTACCTCTACGCGCAGGGAACGGCTTACGACCCCGCGTCCGCCTATCTGTGGTTTGAACGCTCGGCAAAGCAGAAAGACCAGATGGGCAAACAGCTCTTTGCGCAGGCGCAGGAGGAAGCGGAATGGCGTTACCGCGAACTGCTTGCCCTGCTGCCCAACCGCGACCCCGCCGCCCTGTACGCCGCGGGGCTGTGCTGCAAATACGGGATCGGCACGGAAAAAGACGCGGAAAAAGCGAAGCTGTATCTCTCCCGCGCGGCGGAAGCGGGCTATGCGCCCGCCGAACACGCTTTGCGCGAATAACGCAATACGTTGTGCAAGATCCGCGACGATGCGCGCCGCCAGTCTGCCGCCGCCCGCAGACAAAACGCGGCATCGCTATGCCTGAAAAAAACAAAAAGGTTCCCCGCTCGGGGAACCTTTTTTTCAGCGTTTTTCGTGCTTGTGATCGTGGTGTTTGCAGCCGCATCCGCAGCCCTCTTCGTAGTCGGTGTCCAGAGACGCCGCCTCGTCCGCATCGTCGTCCTCTTCCATGATGCGGCAGAATTCCTCGAACACTTCGTCCAGAAGTTTGTCGTCCTCGACGGGAACCAGCTCCTCCGAGCCCTCCTCGCCGACGATCTGAAGGATGGTGACTTCGTCTTCCTCTCCTTCCCTGTCCTCTTCCGCCGTCTGGAAAAATGCGTACCAGCCGTCCTTGTATTCGATGGTGCCGATGTGGTAGCACTTATGCACCTTGCCCTGGTCGTCTACGAGTTCCACAACGTTGACTTCTTCGTCGCAGTCCTCGCAGCCGCAGCCGCAACCCTCTTCGTGAAGTTTCTTTTCTTCGCTCATGTTTGGTCTCCTTTCTTTTTTTTATTCAAATACCCTTCCAGAATGTAGGAAGCGGCAATGCTGTCGATGGACTGTTTCCTGTTTTCGCGGCGCACCCCGCCCTCGATAAGCACCCGCTCCGCCTCCACGGTGGTAAAGCGCTCGTCCTCGAACACGATGGGCACCTGCGTCTTTGTCCGCAGAAGTTCCACAAACTTTTTGGTCTTTTCCGTCTGCACCGATTCCGTCCCGTCAAAATTGAGGGGCAATCCGCAGACGATCAGCCCCGCATCCTTCTCGCGGACGATCTCGGCAAGCTTTTCCGCGTCCGTCTGCGCGCTCTTTGTGCGGAAATAGGTCGTGCCGGGCAGGGCAAACGTATTGAACGGATCGCTCGCCGCTATGCCGATGCGCTTATCCCCGATGTCAAAGGCGATGATGCGTTTTTCCATGATACCTCCCGCGGCGGTTCCCCCGCCGACGTATATTAGTATAGCATATTCCCGCGCCGCCGTCCACACTTTTTTCAAAAAAATCCCGCCGATTTGCTTCCTGCGCCGCAAGGCACAAAAAAACCGCCTCTCCCGTACAGAAAAGTTGCACACGTTTGCAAAAACGATGCGCGCCGCCCTGCCCGCGTTTTGCCCCTCTTTTGCCGCGCTTTCTCCGCCCCGCCTTCCTGTCTTTTCCCGCCCCGCCGGCCTGTCGTTTCCTGGCTCTCTTCCCTGCTTTTCCCCGCCGCAAGTCGCGGAAAACGCCCTTTACAACACGATACCCGTAACCCCTTCTCCGCCTCTCCCCCTGCTTTCCGCTCCGAAAAATCGCGGGAAAAACGCCCCTTTACAACGCGATACCCGCCGCGCTTTTTGCGCGGCGGGTACCGTAAGAAAAAGTTGTTGAGGGTGTGAGCATTTTTAGCCGCCGCCCGTGCGGCGGGCGAACTTTTCCGTCCGCACTTAAAGAATAACAAAAAGTTGTATCCAATTTTTGCGGATTTTGCAATAAAATTGTAAAATCTCTTTTGCGGTACGAAAAAAAGCGCCCCTGCGGGCGCTCCCCCTCGTTTGCCGCGCGGAAGTTCCCCCTGCCGCGCCTGCCTGCGCGCGCCGCGGTTTTCCCCGCTGTGCGCCGCGCTCTTCCTTAGCGTATCTTTATTCTATGCGGCGCGCGGAAAAATATTCCGCTCCCGCAAAAATTATTTTTCCCCTTCGTCCGCGCTCTCTGCCGCCTGCCCATCCTGCGCGCAATTTTCCGCGCTCTCTCCCTGCGCGGGAAGCGCCTGCGCGGCTTCCTGTTTGTTCCCCGCGCGCACGGCGGCGATGAAAAACGCCAGCCCGATGAGGAACATGACGGACAGCGCGCCCACGCCGATGCTCTGGTTGTTGAAGATCTGCGTCACGCCCGAAACGAGCAGCGTGCCCATGAACGCGGCGCCCTTGCCGAAAATATCGTAAATGCCGAAGTATTCGCCCGACTTTTTCTTGGGAATGATCTTGGCGTAATAGGAGCGGGACATTGCCTGAATGGTCCCCTGAAACAGCCCCACCGCGACGGCCAAAATCCAGAACTGGTACTCCTTTTGCAGGAAAATCGCATAGACGGTGATGAAAAAATACGCCACGATGCAGGCAATGATGAGGTACTGCGGCCTGACCTTGCGCGAGAGCATCCCCAGCAGAATGGCCGCGGGGAACGCCACGATCTGCGTGACGAGGAGCGCGATGACGAGGCTGACCGTGTTCAGGCCCAGCGACGTTCCGTAAGCGGTGGCCATGTCGATGATGGTGTACACGCCGTCGATGAAAAAGAAAAACGCCAGCAAAAAGAAGAGGATCTGCTTGTTTTTGCCCACTTCTTTGAACACGCCGCCCAGATTTTTCAGCCCCGTGCGGACGGGGTGGCCGCCGTGTTCGACATAGTGGCTCTGGCGGTAACTGCGCAGCAGGGGCACCGAACAGCCCAGCCACCACACGGCCGTGAGCGCAAACACGAGGATCATGGACAGCGGCATGGAGATGAGCTCGAACATCGCGTACAGGATATACACGCCGATGCACAGCACAAAGGGCAGACAGCTGCCGATGTACCCCCACGCATAGCCGCGGGAGGACACTTCGTCCATGCGCTCGTCCGTGGTGACGTCGCAGAGCATGGAATCGTACACAACAAGGCTGAGCGAATAGCCGCTCTTTGCGATGACGAACAGCACGAGGAACCACAGCCAGTGCTGTAAAAATCCGAGCACGACGCATCCCACGGCGCCCGCCAGCAAAGCGGCGGAAAAGATGATCTTTCGCACGCCGCGCAGATCGGAAAGAGTGCCGAGCGTGGGGCCGAGCACCGCCACGACGGCGGTGGACACGGAGGTGGCGTAGCCCCAATAGGCGAGGTAATTGTCCGAAGAAATGCCCGCGTTTGTCGCCAGTTCGTTGAAGTAGATAGACATGAGCGTGGAGACAAGCAGGGTAAACGCGGAATTGCCCACGTCGTACCAGACCCATTTCCGCTCTGTCGGAGTCATTTTAAACTTCATAGTTTTTCTCCTCCTGTTCGCTGAGAACAGGAATGTTCCGCCAGCCCTCTCCCGCACCGAACGTCCTGTCAAACGCGGAGGAAAGAGGTTGCCCCGCCAGGTACGCGCGGTAATCGGCGAGGAGGGAGAGACACTCCCCTTCCGCCTTTTTCATGAGTTTTTCCAGGCGCAGATTGCTGTCGCGGCAGGCGGGAATGGGCTGCTTTGCGATCATCATGCCGTGCATTTCCTTCCAGTTGCCCGAAAGGTGCAGCACGGTGTTGACCAGAAAGCGCTTGAACGCGTGCGGCGCACGGACAAATTCGTTGCAGGTGAGCATGGAACGCAGGGACTTTCTGATCTGCTTTTCGGTGAGTCCCGCAAAGAAAGGGGCAATGACGTGCGCGTTTTCGGCCGTGGGGAAGATATGCCCCGTCAGTTTGGCGGAGAGAGGTTCTTTTCCGTCCTTTTCCAAAAGAAAGCGGTCGAACTCGCTCTCGATCTCGGTGTGGCGCACGTCGGATACGGCAATTTTGTTTTCGATATAGCTGTGGCAGGTGACGTCCAGCGCAAAGTGGCACAAAAATCCGACGAGATAGGCAAAGGCGGGAGCGCCGCCCTTTTCCACCGCCGCCTTTGCGGGCGCAAAAAATTCTTTGGCGGGACGGGCGTGCGTGCCGAACCCCACGGCATTGACCTTGTTGTTGGTGAGCACATGATAATAAAAGAGGATATCGGGGCCGTGCAGGCCGATGTCGTACAGCTGTCTGTCAGCGCGCACGACGGCGGCGACGTCCTCGGGAAAGAGTTCCAGCATCCGTTTTCCGAACACATAATGAGCATACGTAGAAGGCATTTTCTTACTCCGATAGATAGTTTACCCTTTCATTATACCATACGCCCTGCCGTTTGACACAAATATTTTGTATTTTCCGTGTAAAAAAAATGTAAAAACCCTTTTTCCCGCAAAAAGAGGCCCCCGCATCCCTGCGGGGGCCTCTTGCCTTTTATCTTTTTCTTTATGCCTGGACCAACGTACCAGATGCATCCCAGCGCACGGTCGCCGCCGAAAGCGTTCCCGTACCGGTGCAGTTTTCGATCACCCATTGCGCGGTGCTGTTAGATCCTCCCAAAGCGAGGATCTGCCCCACATTGGTCGTTCCCACGATCTCTCCCGTATTGGAGCAACCTTTCACAGTATAGAAAATCCCTTTTGTGGAATTCTCCGTTACGGCAATACCGCCCGCATACAGCGCAGCTTCGATTCTGCCCGTATTGGTGCAATTTTCAATGACGATATATCCGTTTGCAGGCGCGCCGTGCGGCGCGCCTGCAAGCGAAAAATTATTTCTTTTTTTCCTGGCCGCTCTGCTCCATCTGCGAAAGTTTTTCGTCGATGTAGGCGTCCACGCGCTCTTTGAGTTCTTCCTGTCCTTTCTGCACGAGCGCGCGCGTCTTGTTGCTGTTTGCCACCCAAAGTGCGCCCAGCATGGCGCCCGCTGCGAGTCCGACGATAAATTTTTCCATACTTTTTTCCTCCGCGAGGGAATTCCCCTCCGCAAAGAAGTATGTGACGTCTGCCCGCCGTTTATGCGCCCTTTTGCGATCCCGCCGCGCGGCGCAAAATCTCGTTTTCCTCTTCCAGCCTGCGGAGGGATTCGCGCAGGCGCTCGTTTTCCTCCCGCAAGGAGATGGCGAGGCGGGAATACAGCGCGTCGATCTCCTGCTGCAGCCTGCGTTCGAGCAGGCGAGCGGGGCGGCGCGGTTCCTCCACGCTGACGCCCAGGCGATGCGCCGCCGCGCGCACCTCGTCAGGCTGTTTGCGAAGCATATTCCTGTACTTGTTCTGATAGCGCAGCATCTTGCGCTCGTCGCCGCGGCAGACGTTGGAAATGGCGCGCCGCACGGATAAGCCCTTGCTGCGTTCGAGCAGGATGCCGCGCAGCATTTCCTCCCGCTCCTCCGCGGTGAAGGGGACCACTTCTTCCGCGCGCAGGCCCTTGCCGTCCAACAGCTTTTTTGCCTCGTTTGTCTGCGTTTTCAGCAGACGGTAGTAATAATTGCGCACACTTCCGCCCGCTCTGCCGTGCGCTTTTCCGTATTCGGAAAAGAGGGACGTGAGCGTTTTGCCCTTGTTTTTGCCTTCCGAGATCCAGCGGACAAGCTGTTCCGCTTCTTCTTTGGGATAACCGTTGATTTTTTGCATGGTATGACCTCCCTTTTGTACCTGTATTGACATACTTTCATTTCTTTATACATACAATGAGAAAAAAACCGCCGAACGGCGGTACGGGAGGCGCGGAATGCGCATTTATTTTTCCGCCGCCCTGCCCTGCGTGCTGCGGGCGGGGGGCGCCCCTGCGGGATTTTTGAACGGGAACAAGCTGTTTGCGGACGCGGACAGGATCCTTGCGGAGTTTCTGCCCGCGGACGGAGATCTTTTGCCCCTCTCCTTTGTGACGGGCGAGGAGTTTTTCCGCCGCCCGCCCGCCTGCTGCGACGTGTACCGCTGCGGCTGTTACAACGTGGTGCACGCGGCGCGTTTTTCCTCCCGCCGCAGCGGTTTTGACGCAAAAACGCAGATACGTTGCGGCAATTTGCAGGCGACGGTGTTTGAGTGCGGCGGCCCCTTTCTGTGCGTGCAGAACGCGGAGGGCTTTGAAGTGTATCCCCTGCCGCAGGGGGAATACACCCTGGGCGAAACGCACGTCGGCGGCGCCCTGTTCCTGCACGCGTACTGCGAAAAGAGCGGGTATTTCGTCCTTGCGGACGAGGGGTGCAGGCGCGTTCTGCGCGAGCGCATCCGCCGCCGCGAGGAGGGGGAAACCCTGCTTTTAGAGCGCGCCTTGCCCGACATTGCGGGGCATACCGTGCGCGATCGGTACGAACTGCGCGGCGGCGAACTTGTGCGCACCGAACGGGAAGTTTTTCCCCGCGAAGGATTTGACCCCGCGTCCCTGCCCGAAACGCTCTTTCCCTTTGCCTTTTTTGAAGAGCTTGCGGCGGGCGGAGATCCCGCGCCCTTCCTCTCCCCCGCGTTGGGGGAGCAGGCGGAAAAGCTTTCCGCCTACTTAGGCGATTTTTGCGGCGTGTGCGTCCCCGAAGAGGTGTTTTACCGCGTTTACGGGAAGATAAACGCCGTGGGGCTGATCTATGCGCGCGCGGAAAATTCTTTTGACGTGAAATTTTTCCGCACACAGACGCAGGACGGGAAGATCTCCAACATTCTGCCCGCCGACGAATGATTTTCACCCCCTTTCCCCGTAAATTTTTTGACTTTTCCCTCCGCATACTATATAATACTGAAAAAGGAGGGAGGAAATGTTTTCCGATTTTTATTTTGTCTACCTGCTTTCGGGGCTGATCCTGCTGCCCTGCCTGCTCATTTCCGTATGGGCGAGCGCCAAAGTGCATTCCACGTTTAAAAAGTACGACGCGATGCACACCTCCACCGACTGGACGGGCAGCGATACGGCGCGAATGCTTCTGGAACGCAACAACATATACGACGTTCAGGTAGTGCGCGGCAGAGGAAAGCTGACGGACAACTTCAACCCCGCGACAAGATGCGTGACTCTTTCCGAAAGCACGTACGATTCCGCGTCCGTCGCCGCCGTGGCGGTGAGCGCGCACGAAATAGGCCACGTCGTCCAGAGAGAAGAGGGGTACCTCTTTTACCGACTGCGCGCATTTCTCGTACCCGTCACCAACGTCGGCACCATGCTCGCCTTTCCGCTGGTGATCGTGGGCGTCCTGCTCACCTGGCTTTCCGCCCTTGCGGAAGTGGGAAACATCGTCGTCTTTCTCGGGATCTGCCTGTATGGGCTGTCCACGGTGTTCACCCTCATCACCCTGCCCGTGGAACTCAACGCCTCCTCCCGCGCAAAATCCATGCTTGCGGAAACGGGCGTTTTGGTCACCGCGGAAGAGAAAAAGGCGGCCGCCAAAGTGCTTTCCGCCGCCGCGATGACTTACTTTGCCGCCCTGCTCACTTCCCTTCTGATGTTCCTGCGATTCCTGCTGTACGTGTTCCTGCTGTTGGGCGGAAGGCGGAAAAACTGAAAACAAAAAAGCGCCCGAAGGCGCTTTTTTTATTTCCGGCAAATTGCGTACAATTTGTTTCCCAACGGAACGAGAAAGCGGTTGAGCCCGCGGGCGATCAGCCCCACAAATACGGCCGCCGCCACCGTTCCCTCGCGCACGCCCTGCAATCTGTGCAGGAAGGCAAAGGAAAGCGCCACGCCTACGGACATGATGAAAAGCCCTACCACCAGCGTGAGATAGCGCAGAACGTATTCCGCCGCGCTCCTGTGCGGCTTTTCCTGCGGGACGGCTTGCTGCACGGCCTCTCCTTGTGCCGACTCTTCTTGTTCCTGTGAGAAATTTTCCTGTGATTTTACCTGTATCTTGTAAATTTCTGCCTCCTTTTTCCCAAAAAGGGCGCAAAAAAAGAGCATACTCCCGCTATGCTCCCCCCTGTGTCCCTCTATTGTTAGGTAATCGAACTATTTCAATATACGACTTTTTCATAGAGAAGTCAAGCCCTTTCCGCGGCAGAGGCAGTAAAACGATTATAATCTTTTTTTATGATTTTTTTGCCGCAAACCTGCGGCCGTAAAAAAGAAGACAGCGGCGCATAAGCGCCGCTGTCTTCTTTTCGGTTATGTGCATGATTTGTGTTCTGAATAGAATATGCTTTATTATACCATGCCATGCGCCAAAAAAGCGCCAAAAAATAACACTGATAATATTTTTTCTGAAAAAAATTTATCCGAGATGCGAAAAAAATTCGCCGATCTTTTCATCCACCATGCACACCCCTTCCAGCGGGCGCGCCGTGGCGCCCTTGTTGACGACGACGATGTTTTCGCCGCGGAAATAATCGATGAGCCCCGCCGCGGGGTAGACGTTGAGGGACGTTCCGCCGATGATGAGCGTGTCCGCTTTGGAGATCTCCTCCACCGCCGCAAGCAGCACGCTTTCGTCCAGCGGTTCCTCGTACAGCACGACGTCCGGCTTGACGATCCCGCCGCAAGAACAGCGCGGCACGCCCGTGCCGTGAAGAATGTATTCCAGCGGATAGCTCTTGCCGCAGTCCATGCAGTGGTTGCGCCACACGCTGCCGTGCAGTTCGAGCACCCGCCTGCTGCCCGCTTTCTGGTGCAGACCGTCGATATTTTGGGTAATGACGGCGCTCAGCCTGCCCTCCCGTTCCCATTCCGCAAGTTTTTTGTGCGCGGCGTTGGGCTGAACGTCGGGAAGGAGCATCTATTCGCGGTAAAAGGCGAAAAACTCCTCCGTGTGCGACAGAAAAAAGCTGTGCGACAAGATGGTTTCGGGCGGGTAGGCGTACTTTTGCCTGTACAGCCCGTCCTGCGAACGGAAATCGGGCACGCCGCTCTCCGTGCTCACGCCCGCGCCGCCGAAAAAGACCATGCGGCGGGACGAGGATAGGATGCGCCTTACCTTTTCCAACTGTTCCTGCATCTGTTTTCCCTCCCCTGTTCTGAAAGTAAAAACGGCGGAAGAATTTCCGCCGTTTCCGTCAATCCTGGTCGATGCCTTCGTTGAGTTTTTCGAGAAGTTCGTCGAGGTCGTTGCCGTGAACGTTGACCGCTTCCCCGATGGTCTCGCCGTGCGCCATCGCACAGCCGAGGCAGTGCATCCCGTAACTCATGAGGATCTGCGCGGAATCGGGATTGTATTTGAGGCAATCCACGATCAGCGTATCCGCCGTGATCTTAGCCATATTCATACTCCTTTTGCCGCGCGCTCTGCCGCGGCAGATTTTTTTCTTTTTTATTATTATACCATCTCTTCGTAAAAAATACAATCCTTTTCTTCTCTTTTTTTTGCGGCAAACCCCGCCGCTTTCCGCGCCGTGGAATTGTGGATAACATTTTCTGACTTTTCCCCATTTTTGCCCTTCGGCCGCCCAAAATCCTGAGTTATCCACATTTTCAGGCAAAAATATCGGACTTCTCTCTTTTCTGCCGTCGGACAGAACGTGTATTTTACGCACAGATCTGCGGAAAAGCGGGACAAAAAGGCGCTTTTTTCCGCTCCCGTTTTCCCCCGTTGTTGACAACTTTGTGGAAATGTGTGGATAACTTGCAGTTATCCACAGAAAAACACACTTTTTCCCCTCTCCGCAAGCATGACCGACAAAAAGATGAAAAAAGTTATCCACAATTTGTCCACAATTCTCCGCAAAATCGGGGGAAAAGTGCAAAATACGACTTTTTTCACGCAAAAGTCAAGAAAACTTATCAACAAAAGCAGGAACATTTGTTTATAACTTTTGCGGGTTTCAGGCAAAGAGCAGAACTCCCGCCACGATGAGCGCAACCACGGATAAGAGAGCGACGAGCGCGGCCGCCAGATTGGCGGCGCGTTCCCCCGCCTTTGCCAGACCGATCAGCCCCGTGATAAAGGTGACGATCTGCGCAACAAACCCCTGCAGAAAAAACAGCACGCCCATCGCCGCACAGATCACGATCCCGATCCAAGAAAGAACGAGTCCGCCCAGGCCTGCGCCTGCAAGAACGGAATCCGCGCCCGTCACCATGAAATATACGCCGTAAAAGCACGCCGCCATCATGGCAAGGCTTAAAATGTGCAGGAAAGAATACCCCAGCCGCTTTTTTCCGCTCGCCGCGCATACGTTTATAATATGATGAATAAACCGAAACAGATTTTTCATGCTCTCCCCCTCCCGGAAATATCTTACCATGATAAGCAAGATTTGTCAATATTTATGAATATTTGTGTTTGACACAGGGGAATTTTTGCAATGCCGTTGACAGAACGCGCTTTTTCTGTTACTATGAAAGTACCCGAAAGGAGGTTCTTATGGGAAAATTCAATGAAAAATATTTCGGAGGAGAGCACGAGGCGTACGACGCGGAACAGCTGCTCACCGAAGGAGAGAGCATTCTCTGGCGGGCAAAGCCCAAACGCAGCGCCTTTATCCTCGGCAAAGTGTTCCGTATGCTGCCCGTTGCCCTGCTCTGGCTGCTGTTCGACGGCGGATTTATCGCCGCCCTCATCACCACGGGAGCGTTCGGGCAGATGTCGCCCTTTTTTATCGCCTTTATTGTCGTGTTTTTTGCCATTCACCTCATCCCCGTCTGGATCTGGCTTTCCGGCATCATTTCCGCAGGCGTCGCGTACAAAAATATGGAATACGTATTCACGGATAAGCGCATCATCTTAAAGAGCGGCGTCATCGGCGTGGATATCAACAACGTCTATTATACGGACATCACCGACGTCAGCCTGCGCGTGGGGCTTTCCGACAAACTTCTGCACGTGGGCGACATCTACATTTCCGGCAAAGGAAAGGCGCAGGTGCTGTGGGACATCGAAAACCCCTATCCCGTCGTCAACAAACTGCAAAAAATCGTCAACGACATCAAGACGGATACTTTCTTCCCCAACGATCTGCGCCCCGAAACCAACGCGGGATTCCGCACAAAATACACGGGGAAATAAACAGAACACTTCCCCGCCCCTTGACAGGGCGCCCTGTATCGTTTATACTGATTGCAGCATTTATAAAGAGGTAGACCATGCGCAGGAAAAACCCGCATAAACGAGAAGAATTGCTGGAAAAATGTTTTGACTGCTTTTGCGAGTACGGTCTGGAAGGAACGTCCACCCAAAAACTTGCCGAAGCGTGCGGGATGAGTTCGGGCAATATTTTTCATTATTTCAAGAGCAAAGACGAAATCATCATCGATGCCACCGCACACTGCATGGCAAAGGTGGAAAAGGATTTTATGGAGAAAGCGCCCGAAAATTTGGAGGACGTACCGCGTTTTTTGCGCGAGATCCCCTACTGGACGGCGGAAAAACACGGCGAAAAGTACCGCTTTATGTACCAGGTGTACACCTCCCCCAAGTACCGCAAATACGGCACTGCGTTCTTTTCGGGTGTGACCAGGCGGTACACGGAGTATGCAAAACTGCTGGAACCCAAAATCGGCATTCCGTGGCAGGTCATCCAGCCGCTGATCTACACCTTTGTGCGCGCGAGCGTCCATTACGCCCTGTTCGAGGACGAGGAGTACCTCCTGCCCCAGATGCGGCTCCTGGAAGCCGCCGTGCCCATGTTTCGCGAAAAATACGCACATACGTCGGACGAAAATAAGAACAAATAAATACTTTTCATCAAAAACCCGAGGCCCGAACGTTTCGGGTTTTTCTGATTTTTATAAAAATTCAATCCGATCGGAAAAAAGGAGAAATTTAATGCGCAGTTTCAGAAATATCGTATGTTCTTTATTGCTTCTTTCCTTTCTGTTTGTCGGGGCCGCCTGCTCCGAAGAAGCCAAAAGTTACGAGATCGTAATGGCAGTAAACGTAGACGGAGAAATGCTTTATGCACCACACCAAGACCCTGCCGTTCAAACGGTGATAGATACAGCTCCTTTTCAATACGGCTATTTCCCCGTCTCGGTAAGTTTTCAGTTGAGAGAAAAGGGCTCGCAAATCAGGCTGAAAGAGTGGGAACCGTTGGATCCGTGGGGAATTTTGACCCCTTCAAAACTGTACGGAAGCAAAGTTGATCTGCAATCTTACAGGATCTATGATGAAAACGGAAATACAAAAAATTCGCAGATCTAAAATTGGAGCGTCTGCGACTTTTTCGAGAGGCGCTACAGCGATATTAATTTCCCCAATTCTTTTTATCTTGCCAATATTTCGGGACTGCATGAAATAAAATATAAATTCGTTGAATTGCCGGAATATGATATTCCCGAAACCATATTCACCGTCAGGCTTTACGCCGAGGAAGATGAACGCTCCGGCATAGCAGAGTTCGTAGCCGAGGAAGATCCCGATATTACAAAAATCGACGGAAAAGAAGGAGATTACGACACCTACCTGATCTCCCGAAAAGGGGGCTTCCCATACTTCAAAATCTGCGATAAAGATACGGGCGAAGATTTAGGTGTAGGTTACAATTATTATATCCGCAAGCTTGAACCGAATTATCAGGAAAATACAGTGATCAGCGACTCGCTGACGGGCATCGGACAAATGAATTGGGCGTACGTGCAATTTAAAGGTAACGCTCTGTATCAGCCAAAATCCTACTATTTTTACGTGATCTATACGGTTTAATGTCTTCCCAAATAAGCTCAAAAGCGGTCAACCCCATTGGAATTTGACCGCTTTTCTTCGTTCTTTGCAAAGCTTTGCCCCTTAACACGGGAAAAGCCTGCGGCAAACAGCCTAATCCTGCACTTCCTTTCCCCTTCTCTTCCTGCGGACAACCAATTCGCGCGACTTTTGACGCATAACAAAACCCGCAGACTTTGGCGCGCTCTTCACGGAGTTTTGCCCCGCAAGCGGGGCAAGGCACTGCGACACAATCAGGTTGCCCGAGAAAATGAGCCTCGCTTGTCTATGCCAAGCACTCGTTTCGTACAAAAGAAACCTTATAATATTGAGTCGACAAAAAAATTTGTTCTTCCTTGACTTTGAGATTTATATTTTCCAAATGTATGATACTCGACAATTACTGTATGTTTCCCTTTGGCTAAAATTGGTTTTTCAATTTGAGCAACATATGCTATTATAATATAATCACCCTCATTATAACGACCTGTTTCGTATATATTTTGGAAAGATAATATTTTTGCGTTCTTTTTATCAATAAAAATTTGTAAATCTTTTTCTTCTAAATCCGGCTGTATGTCTATAACTTTTCTATCAATCCCATTCAATTTAATCATGTATTCCTGCATCCGTATTTGGGGCAAAATCATAGGGCGAAAATATAAAAATAAAAAATTTCCACCACCAGTATCTTCTCTTACCGACAATCCATATACTTCCCCCGTCCCAATTTTAAAATCGTGAATTTCATCTCTATCAACATACATTTTCCAACTCCAATTTTCTAGCGTTGATTTTTTATAAGAATTATCTTCCACATAGAAAGCACAATATAATCCGTTTGGCACTCTTATAGAATACTTACCTGATTTATTACTCCATACTCCTATATAAGGACATTTTCCGCCATATGCTTTTCTCATAAAAACAACCGCCGCAGGAAACGGATTGCCCTTAAAATCCATTGTAGAACCTTGAATAAAAGAATAT
>ERZ1090879.174-NODE-174-length-44186-cov-38.737894_pt1 | contig 44186 bp, 35 predicted proteins | sample MGYA00478472_ERZ1090879 | MGnify/ENA primary metagenome ERZ1090879 (study PRJEB33644, sample SAMEA5815723) | chicken gut metagenome | biome: Chicken; feature: Gastrointestinal Tract; material: Caecum | place: Ireland | collected 2019-01-01 | study: A study of the... | reverse complement strand
GGGTGGTGTTCAGTTGTGGGGGACAGTATGTTTTACTGCTCACCATTAAAATTTTTTTTTTAAATTCTGGGGGCCCCCTGGTAAAAATTCGGCGGGGGGGCGCGCCATTTTCCTGCGGGCAGCATTTCGGCAGCTTCGCCCTGTTACTTGTTGCTTAAATGCTGCTGCGCAAGAAAGACGCGCATGACGAGGGAGTGGGGCAAAAGCTTGGTGAGCGCGTGCGTCGCCTTTGCCACAAACCCGGGCACCACATAGTCCTTTTTCTTCTTCATCGCGCGGAAGGTCTTTTCTGCGATAAAGGCGGGGTCGTACATGCAGTCGAAGTGCGTGATGACGTTATCGCCGTTCGCGCGGTCGAAGAAGTCTGTCTTGGTCCAGTAGGGGCAGACGGCGAGCACGCGGATGCCGCGGGGACGCAGCTCCTTGTTGACGGCGCGCGAGAGGGCGAGCACATATGCCTTTGTCGCGGCGTACTCCGCGCCGAAGGGAACGGGCTGGAAGGCGGCGACGCTCGCAATATTTACGATAATGCTCCCCTTTGCACAGTAGGGGAGCGCCGCCTGCATGACGAGCGTCAGCGCGCGGCAGTTGAGGTCGACCATGCCCGCGGCGTCCGTCTCCGCGATGCGGTCAAAGCGCTCAAACTTGCCGTAGCCGCTCGCGTTGACGAGCACTTTGATTTCAGGCTGTTCTTCTTTAAGAAGCGTGCGAAGTGCGGAAATGCTCTCCTCTTTTGTCAGGTCAAAGGGAAGTGCGCGTACGGGAATGTTCAGCTCCTCCCGAAGTGCGCGCAGCTTGTCCCCGCTGCGGGCGATCACCCACAGCTCGTCAAAGCAATCGCGCGCGGGAAGTCCCGCTGCAATGCGCCTGCCGATGCCCGACGATGCGCCCGTTATAATGGCGATTTGTTTTTTCTTCATGGTAAACCTGCCTCCCATAAAAATATTAAAAATAATTTTTGTTTGTTGTTTAACAGAGTTTGTGGTGCGGTATAATATATATGACCTCCGAAGGGGAGGCAACAAAGGAGTTTTGGTTATGAAAACGTATTTGCAGAAGAGAAATAGTGGCGATGTGTTCGACGTGTTCGAGGACTTCTTCAAGCCCATGTTCTATGATGAACAGCTCGACAGCATGCGTACCGACATCAAGGAAACGGATAAAGATTACCAGCTCTCCATTGAGATGCCCGGATTCAAGAAGGATGAGATCAAGGTCTCGCTTGAGAACGGCTATCTGACTGTCAGCGCGGAAAAGAGCGAAAAGGAAGAAGAGGGCAAGGATACTCCCAAGTACCTGCGCAGAGAGTGCCGTGTTTCCTGCCAGAGAAGTTACTACGTCGGCGATAAGGTCGAGGAAGAGAACGTCAAGGCAAAGTATGAGAACGGCATGTTGCAGCTGACCGTCCCGAAAGAGGAGCCCAAGAAGATCGCTTCCAAGTCCATCGCCATCGAATAAGGCACGAACAGCGTCATTCATCATTTTCTCCGAAGAAATCCCCCTTGCGGGGATTTTTTCATGCCCTTTTACTCGATGAGTGTGCCGTATTCCTCGTAGAGCTGATCGCTTTTGGCGGCGATCTCCGTCTGCCGCGCCGCGATCTGCTGCGCGCGGACATAGTCCCTGCCGCAGGAGAGAAGTTCCTCCGCAAGAGCCGCGTCCTCTTCCTCGAGGGCGGCTAACTCCTGTTCGATGGCGCGCACGCGGTTGCGCCGCTGTGCTTCCCGCGCGCGTTCCTCCCTGGAACGGTACCCATCGCCTGCCGCCTTTGGCGCGCTTTCGCGGGGGACGTCCTGCGTTTTTTGCACCTTTTGCCAGGCAAGGTAGTCCTGATAGCCGCCCGCAAAGGGGTGGAGCGCGCTCCCTTCGATGACGACCACGCTGTTTGCGACCGCCTCCACGAACCGCCGGTCGTGCGAGACGAAGAGGATGGTCCCTTCAAATTCCCTGAGCGCCGCTTCCAGCGACTCGCGCGCAGGCAGATCGAGGTGGTTGGTCGGCTCGTCCAGAACGAGCACGTTGCCGCGCTCCGCCTCCAGCATGGCGAGCGCAAGTTTTGCCTTGAGTCCGCCCGAGAGTTCGGCGACCGTCTTGTCCATGTCCCCGGCGACCAGGCCCGCCTGAGCGAGCAGCGCTCTCGCCTCCGTCTGCGAAAGTCCCCGGTGCACGCCCCAAAAGGCGTCAAGGACGCGGTCAGCGGGGTCGAGCCGTGCATTTTCCTGATCGTAGTAGGCGATTTTCACATACCGCCCGACCGCGATGCGCCCGTCCCCCGAAAGGAGATACTTGAGGAGCGTACTTTTCCCCGTGCCGTTGTCCCCAAGAAGCGCGCACTTCTGTCCGCGCATCAGGGTGAAGGAGGCGTCCCGAAGGAGCAGCTTCTCGTCCGCTCTGAGGTCAAAGTGCTCGGCGCGCAGGATGCACTCGTAGGGCTGTTCATCGAAGGTAAAGCGGAAGCGGGGCGGCTTTTTGGGCGGCACGGGCTTTTCGAGACGCTCCATGCGCTCTAACTGTTTGACGCGGCTCTGCGCCGCCGAGGCGGACGTCGCGCGCACGATGTGCCGATCGACGAAGTCCTGCAGCTTTGCGATCTCCTCGCACTGTTTTTCGTACAGGCGCTCTTCCTCCTTGCGCTTTTCCTCGCGCAGGACGCGGTACTGCGAATAGCCGCCCTTGTATGAGGTCAGCACGCCGCGCTCTAATTCTAAGGTGCGCGTCGTGAGGCGGTCGAGAAAGTATCTGTCGTGCGAGACGAGGAGCAGCGCGCCCTTGTAGGAGGCGAGGTAATCCTCCAGCCAGAAGAGGGTGGAGACGTCCAGATGGTTGGTCGGCTCGTCGAGGATGAGCAGTTCGGGCTCCTCTAAGAGCAGGCGGCACAGCTTGAGTTTGGTGCGCTCCCCGCCCGACATGGTGCTCACTTTCTGGGAGAACATGCTCCCGAACCCCATGCCGCCGAGCACCGTCCTGATGCGCACGTCGAAGTGGTAGGAATCGCGCGCGGCGATGCGCCTGTTCAGGCTCTCCGCCCGAGCGGCGAGGACGCGCATTTCATTTTCATCGGCAGTCGCCATCTGCTGCTCTGTATCCCGCAGGCGCGCGATGAGCTGCTTGTCCTCCTCGAACACTTCCTCCATCGCGCCGTAGACGGTCGCCTCGGAGGAGAATCCGCCGCTCTGTTCCAGATAGCCGAGCTGCAGCGCGCTCTTTCTGATGACACTGCCCGTGTCGGGGGTCAGGTCTCCCGTGAGGAGCTTTAACAGCGTCGTCTTGCCCTCGCCGTTGCCGCCGAGCAGTCCGACGCGCTCCTTTTCGTGAATGGTAAAGCTGACGTCCTTGACGACGGGGACGCCGATATAGCCGAAGGTGACGTTTTCAAAGGTGACGAGCATACTTTTATCCTGTTTGCAAACGCTTGTAGTGTGAAAAATAAGATCGAAAGGGCGGAGCGGCTGCGCGAACGGTTAAAGAGCGCGCCGCCCGCCAAGTGCGGAAAACTCACGGAAAAACTGGTCAGGCTCCTGCAGGAGATCTCCGGGGAATAGCCCATGCCGCGAGGGCGTCCTTTGGCTTTGCGATGCGCGCTCAGAAGTCCCAGTTTGGGATGAACGCCCTGTCCGCGCTCGCTTTTTCCTGTGTGAACAGGGGAAATCCGAGCTGCTCGGCGTAGTCGCGCACGCGGCGGTATTCGCGCGCCGTGATCGTGCGCCCGAGTTCGGGAAAACGGGCAATGTCGCCCATGGGTGTGTACTGGCGCATGAGCGAGACGGGGACGTCCTCCGGCAGCGTCTGTCTCAAAAAGTCTAAGACGCGCAGACTGTCCGAGGTGCATGAAGGCAGAATGAGGTGCCGAACGATGATGCCCGAGAGCAGTTTTCCGTCCTCCCGCCATACGAGCGGCTTTTGCGCCATATAGGCAATGGCGCGGGCGGCGTAGTCGAAGTAGTCGCGCCGCCCCGTGTAGCGCGCGGCAAGATCGGGCGAGACGAATTTGCAGTCGGGCAGCCAGATATCGACATAGGGCGCGATCTGCTCCAGCGCCTCCACGCGGCAGTACCCGCCCGAGTTGTACACGACGGGGATCGCGGGCTTGCGGTAGCTGAGCGCTTCAGCGACGAGATCGGAGACGTGGTCGGGCGTGACGAGGTTGATGTTGTCCGCGCCCATCTCCTCGAGCTGCACAAAGATGTCCGCAAGCTCTTTGGGCGTGACCGCCTTGCCCCGTTGTGCGCGCGAGACCTCGTAATTCTGGCAAAAGACGCATTTTAGCGAGCACCCGCCGAAGAACACCGTCCCGCTCCCGTTTTTGTGGGAGATGGGCGGCTCCTCATAGGGGTGGAGATAATATTTTGCGACGGTGAGCGCTTTCACACCGCAAGCGCCCGCCCGCGCGGGGCGGTCCGCGCCGCAGCCGACGGGACAGAGTTGACATTGCATAGCAAGAGTATATCATGTCCGCGCATAAAATGCAACCGAGTTTCCCGTCGCTTTTTATTGACAATTTTCTGCGCGCGTATTATAATGTGCGGGATATGAAAAGATTTTTTACAAGCGAGAGCGTGACCGAAGGTCACCCCGATAAGGTCTGCGACAACATTGCGGATGCCATTCTTGATGAGCTTCTCAAAGAGGATCCTCAGACCCGCGCGGCGGTGGAATGCTGCGCGGCGTACAATACGCTGTTTCTGACGGGCGAGGTCACCAGCCGCGCCCACGTCGACTATGAGCAGGTGGCGCGCCGCGTCATCCGCGAGATCGGCTACGACGCGGGCGATTTTGCCTATGACAAGTGCCGCGTCATTACCCTCATCCACGGGCAGTCGCCCGACATCGCGCTGGGCGTGGACGCCTCTGCCGAGATGAAGGCGGGCGGGGAAGGCTATGACATGATCGGCGCGGGCGATCAGGGCATGATGTTCGGCTATGCCTGCCGTGAAACGGAGGAGCTCATGCCTCTTCCCATCATGCTCGCGCATAAGCTCGCCGCGCGTCTCACCGAGGTGCGGAAGAACGGGACGCTGTCCTACCTGCGCCCGGACGGTAAGACGCAGGTCACGGTCGAGTACGACGGCAGGACGCCCGTACGCGTGGACACCGTGGTCGTCTCTACGCAGCACGCCGAGGACGTCCCGCAGGCGCAGATCGCCGCCGACATGAAGAAGTATGTCGTCGGGGCGGTCATTCCCGCGCAGCTGCTCGACGAAAAGACCAAATATCTCATCAACCCGACGGGCAAGTTCGTCATCGGCGGTCCGGAGGGCGATTCGGGGCTGACGGGCAGGAAGATCGTCGTCGATACCTATGGCGGGCGCTGTCCGCACGGCGGCGGCGCGTTCTCGGGCAAGGATGCGACCAAGGTGGACCGCAGCGCTGCGTACCTTGCGCGCTATATCTGCAAGAACCTCGTGGCGGCGGGCATCGCGGACGAGGTGGAGCTTCAGCTCGCCTATGCCATCGGCGTTGCGCGCCCCGTCTCCGTGTTTGTCGAGACGTACGGCACGGGCAAAATTGCGGATGACGCCATCGCCGACATCGTGCAAAAGGAGTTCGATCTTCGTCCTGCGGCGATCATTGAGACCCTGGGACTGAGAAAACCCATATTCCGCAGGACGGCGGCATACGGACATTTCGGGCGGGAGGATTTCGCTTGGGAGAGAACCGATCGCGCCGAGAGATTGAAATCATATTTATAAATTTCAAAAAAACGGAGGCAGTCCTCCGTTTTTTTACAATTTTATTACAAATTCAGATGAAGCAACATCGCGAGACGCCTTGACAATGCAGGCGCGAGAGAGTACAATAAAAACGGGAAGAAACGGAGGATGAACATGAAATTCGGTATATTGACGAGTGGTGGCGATTGCGCGGGACTCAATGCGGTCATTCGCGCGATCGGACTTTATCTTTTGAACAATGTAAAGAACGCGCAGATCGTCGGGATCCCGGAAGGTTATGCGGGATTGATCCGTGGGGAAAGCTATCCGCTGAACAGAGAAGATTTTGAAGGGCTTCTGACACTGGGCGGCACGATCCTGCGCACACGCCGTACGCCGTTCAAGCGCATGACCGTGCTTGAGGAGGGGGGAACGCGCCTGTCCAGAATGGTCGCAAATTATAAAAAAATGGGACTGGACTGCCTGTTTACGCTGGGCGGTGCGGGTACGCATAAGACGGCGGCGCTGCTCTCGATGGAGGGGTGCAATGTGATCGGTGTGCCCAAGACCATCGATAACGATATTTACGGGACTGACGTCACTTTTGGTTTCCGTACGGCTGTGGAAGTCGTCACCGACGCCTTTGACCGCATTGAGACGACGACCAGGAGTCATTCCCGTACGATGCTTGTGGAGGTCATGGGCAACAAGGCGGGTTGGCTGACCCTTCATTCGGGCATCGCGGCGGGCGCGCACATGATCCTTATTCCGGAGATCCCCTTTAATCTTGATGCGGTTTGCGATTTTGTCAATGCACGCATCGCCGCGGGTGAGACTTACACAATGATCGCCGTTGCGGAAGGTGCAGTGTTGGACGGCGAAGCACGCTTCAAAAAGGAGGAACGTGTTTTTGTAAGGACAGAATTGGGAGAGAGTACCGTTACCCGTCATCTTGCCGAGGTCGTCGGCGAGCGTACGGGACAGGAGACGCGTTACTCCGTCCTCGGCTATCTGCAGCGCGGCGGCACGCCCTGCGCCTATGATCGGCTGCTCTGTACTCGTTTGGGCGGGTATGCGGCAAAACTCGCCGTCGAAGGAAGATTCGGCGTGACGGCCGCAGTCAACGGAAACAACATTACATTCAACGCTCTCCCGGATATAGCCGGAAAGTATAAGTTTGTCGATCCGCATGGGGAAGAAGTTGCTTTGGCGCGCGGAATCGGTATTTCTTTCGGCGACAGGACGTAAAATATGAGTAAAGTTACGGGAGACAGTATGAAATATTCGGTCATTGATGTCAGTTCCAGCAGTATTTCCATGGTTGTCGCGGCAAACGACGGCGCCAACGAAGTATTGTTTAAGGAGCGCGCGGCAATCAGCCTGACGCACTATTTTGAGGGTAACACACTCTCGCAGCGCGGCATGGAAAAACTTGCCGCACTTCTCGATCATATGAAGGCGATCGCTGCCGCAGAGGGGGCGGAGCGTTGTTACGTCATTTCCACCGCGGCGCTCAGGCACGTCGCGAACAGCGCGCAGATCGCGGCGTATGTCCGTGAAAAAACGGGGCTTGCCGTTAATTTTATCGACGAACCGACAGAAGCATATTGCGATTACATTGCCAATCTTTCCTATAAAAGGTGTGAACGTCCTGTTCTGAGCGATCTGGGGGGCAAATCGATTGAGATCTGCGATCTTGCAAAATCAGAAAAAGCGGAGATGTTCGGGTTTGAGTTCGGGCTTGTAGACCTGTCCCGCAAGTTTGTCGGAAACATATATCCGACAGAATCTGAAGTCAAGGCGATCCGTAAGTACCTGGAGAAGAAATTCGACGGTGCCGGAGTTCCCGGAGCGGGAACGTACGCGACGGCAGTGCTTGTGGGGGCGGCAGCAATGGCTGTCTATGACATATATGCGGATTTTGTCAAGGCGGATCCGGCAGAAGAGAAGGTCATTGAGTATCGGAAGTTCAAAAAACTGGTCAAGCGCCTTTTGGAGGGCGCGGATCGTTCCCGCCTCATCCTCAAGAATGCGCCTGAAAAGGTATATGTCATCGGCGCGGCGGTCGTCGCATTGAAGACGATCTTCAAGCGCTTCGGAGTGGAACGTATCGTCGTCAGCGAGAGCGGTGTTAAAGAAGGGTACCTTCGTCTTGTGCTTGAGGGCAGGGAGACGGGAGAATACGTTGAGATTGTCGGCGAGTCTCACGGAATTCCGGAGGCGGCTGAGCGATTCGTTGCGGATCGTGATCTTCCTGAGGATGACGTCGTGCAGACAGTTCCGAAAAAGCGGGGCAGACCTAAAAAGGTTGTTGCCGATGCAACGCGGCAATCTTCCGCATCGAAGGCGGCGGCAAAGAAAACAGCCGTAAAACGGGCTGCGCAGAAGCCCGCGGCGGAGACGCGGGAAATAACGCAGGAAAAAGAGCGGAACGAAGCGCCCGTACCCAAGCGGCGCGGACGGCCGAGAAAAAACGTATAAATAAGAGGAAATCATGAGCAAACCCATCAATATTCCACAGAGAGTCACCGGAAAGTGCATGCGGGATATTTACATGAACCGCGAGTACAGTTGGCTGCTTTTCAATAAGCGTGTGCTCGATCAGGCAGAGGATCTGACCAATCCGCTGCTGGAACGCTGTAAATTTTTATCCATTTTTACATCCAATCTGGATGAATTTTTTATGGTCCGCGTGGGAAGCCTTGTCAATGAGAATATAACGGAACCGAACGAAACGGAAAACAAGACCAAGCTGACCGCTGCACAGCAACTTGATGCAATTGCGGACGTTGTCAAACGACAGTACCGTATGCGCGCGGAGTGTTTCAGGAAGCTTCGCAAAGAGCTTTCAGGGAACGGTGTCAAGCTGCTTCGCGCTGCCGAACTGACGCCGCGCCAGGAAATGGAGTGCCGGGAATTATTCATGCGTCGCGTTCTCCCTCTGCTCTCCCTCATGGTGTTGGACGCCAAGCATCCTCTGATGCAGTTTGAAAACAAACGCGGCTATGTCATCTGTCAGCTGGAAAAAGAGGGGCGCCGCATGATCGGCGTCGTATCCATTAATCCCGCGCTCGAAAAACTCTACCGTATCGGCGAAGGAAAAAAAGTGCGCCTCATCGTTCTGGAAGAGTTGGTGCGGTTGTGCGCAAAGTATGCGTTTACGGGATACACGGTCAGCGAGCAGCTGATGGTGCGAGTTACCCGTAATGCTGATTTTGACACCGCGCTTGAGGACACCGATCTGGAACGTGACTTTACCGAGGTCATGAAGCGCAAGGTGGAGTCCCGTGCAAGAATGGGCGTTGTACGGCTTGAAGTGGATAATAAGGGCAGCAAGCTCAAGGATTTCGTGCTTCGGATCCTAAAACTTGATTCCAAATTCTGCTTTGAAGACGAGAGTTATTTTGATTATAAATTTCTATTCTCTTTGGGGAACTATTTTTCAGCGGAAGCAGCGGCAAAGCTCAAATATGAGCCGTTTAAGGGAGCCATCCCTTCCTGTGTCACAAGCGCTCCTTCGCTGATAGAACTTATTTCTTCGCGCGATGTGTTTCTTTCTTATCCGTATGACAGCATGTCTCCCGTCGTCGATCTTCTGGAAGAATGTTCGCGGGATAAGCGCGTCAGTTCCATCATGATCACGATTTACCGTCTTGCGCACCATTCGCGCATTGCGGAGCTGCTGTGCCGTGCGAGTGAGAACGGGAAACAGGTGACCGTCGTTATCGAACTGTGCGCTCGCTTTGACGAAGAAAATAATCTTTATTTTGCCAATAAATTGCAGGAAGCGGGCTGTACCATCATCTACGGCATGGATAATTACAAAGTCCATTCCAAGATTATTTCGATTGTCTTGCAGGATGGCGGCGAGATCAGTTATATCACACATCTCGGAACGGGGAATTATAACGAATCTACCTCCCGGCAGTACACCGATCTCAATATTCTCACGTCAGATAAAAAGATCGGGGAAGACGCCGTGGCATTTTTCCGTAATGTCGCGATCTGCAATACCGACTTTAAATATCAGCGGTTGCTGGTGGCCCCCGAGACCCTGAAAAGCGGCCTTCTTGCCTGCATCGATCGGGAGATCGAGAAGGCAAAGGGGGGCAAGGAGGGCAGGATCCTCGCCAAGATGAACTCTCTTACCGATAAGGAGATCATTGACCGCTTTGCCGCAGCGAGCGAGGCGGGCGTCAAGATCGAGCTGGTCATCCGCGGCATCTGCTGCCTTGTGCCCGGCATCGAGGGGCGTACAGACAATATCCGCGTTGTCAGCATCGTGGGTAGATTTTTGGAGCACTCCCGCGTCTACTGTTTCGGCGGCGGAAAGGACAGGGTCATGTATATCTCCAGCGCCGATTTGATGACGCGCAACACCGATAAGCGTGTGGAGATCGCAACGCCCGTATTGGACGAGAAGATCGCGGATGAGATCGAGGATATCGTACGCACGATGCTTGCGGACAATGTTAAGGCGCGCGAACTGCATGCGGACGGCACATATTCTCCCGTACCGGCGGAAGGGGATGCGCTCAACGCTCAGGAGTCGTTCCTGCGCGAGGCCTCTCGCAGCCGCGCATTCGAGGAGTAAAAGAGATCGAAATCGGAGATACGTTCCCCGTAAAATCGACCCAAAGAGCTGCCTTTCGGCAGCTCTTTTTTATGCGCTTTCCGGCGCTGAGACAGGGAAGAGCGGGATACCCGAGATAAGAAAAAAGGCGGCCATGGATATAGCCGCCCTGTTTGATTTCAAAATATGACATCCGCCTGTGCCGCATCGCAAAGAATGGTGAACCCGCTTCTCGCAGGTGGGTACGCAGCGGAAGGGCATCAGACTTTCCGTAGAATAACAGACCTTGCCTAGCCGCCCCGACAAACGTTCCCGTTGTTGTAATGTGGATTCCGCTTAATTTGCGCTCCGAACACCGCAGGTGTCAATTACAGTATAGCACGCATGCGCGCAAAATGCAACTGTACGAAGCAGGAAACATGCGGAAAATTCTTTTGCGCGAAAATCGTTATGCTTGTTCAAGATCCCGGAGGAAGGGATAAATCTCGCGCTCATAGTTGAGTCCGTATTTGCGATCGGGGACTTCTTTTTCCGTGCGCAGAATGGAGCGGTAGCAGAAGTCTGCGGTCACTCTGAGCGCCTTTTCCATGGATAATCCGCGCATCAGGCATCCGCAGAAGGCGGAGGCAAACACATCACCCGCACCGTGGAAGGAACCGTCGCGGTGCATGATCTTCATCTTTTGTTCGCCGTTTTCATGGAAATAAATATAGTAGCCGTCCTGTGTCTGAGCGCCTGTGATGACGGGGTGCGGACAGATCTTGGCAAGCGCCGCGAGTGCCTCCGAGAAATCGCGCGTGCCCGTCAAAAGATAGCTCTCCGTCTCGTTGGGCAGGATATAATCCGCTTCGCCGCAGAGCGAGAGCATCTCTTTTGCAAATGCTTCGTCAAAGCCTTTATAGAACGCGAAGTTGTCACCGAGGACGGGGTCGACGACAAACAATCCGCCTGGCTTTAAAAAGCGACGCTTGACCTCGCGGACGAATGCGATCTGCGCGCGGCTGCCCAGATACCCGCTGTAGATGAGGTCGTACTTGAGCCCCAGCGTCTCCCAGTGGTCGCAGATTTTTTTCATTTCGTCGTCGAGGGGTAAAAAGGTATAGCCTGTAAACCCGCCCGTGTGGGTGGAAAGGAGCGCCGTGGGCAGAATGTCGCAGGTCACGCCGCTCGCCGAAAGGACGGGCAGGGCGACGGTCAGGGAACACTTCCCCGCGCAGGAAATATCATTGATGGCAAGAACGCGCATATTACGCCTCCGTTGAGAAATTTGACCCATATTATACGCAGGCAGAGGGATTTTGTCAAATTCTCACACGACTTTCTCGTGTTTTTTCGTGTGATTTTGATGAAACGAAAGCAAAATATAAATTTTTTCAACATCTTTACATTTTGAACATTCTGTGTTATAATGAACATATCATGAAACGTGTTATCGAGGTAGAAGATCTTTGCTGCAAGCGCTGCGCAGAACGCGCGGAGCAAAAGCTTCTCCTTTTGGACGGCGTGAGCGGAGCAAAGGCAAATTTTAAGAAGAATATTATTTTTGTGGAGACGGATCTCCCTGACACGGTGCTTGCTGCCTGCATCACGGATGCCGGTTTTACGGTGAAGGAAATTCGCGAACGGAAGGGAATTTTCGGATAGACAGAAAAAATTGCGCAAATGTGTCACAAAAAGAGTGCGCGGCGCGTCATACGGGGTAAGAAATTGCATCAACTGCAAGATATAAGACTGCAATAAAGGGGGGAACTATGCAACAGTCCGAATATCTCACTTACTTAAAGCGCAAGATCCGCAATGCCAATGTTCTTGCAGTGCTTGTTGCGCTGTGTTTTTTGTGCGCGGGCATTCTGTTTATCGTACTGCGCATCATGAGACCTGCATTCGGCACGGGATTCATCGTCGTTGGCGTTATTATGCTCGCGTTCGTTGGACTGACTTTTCTTGTGCGTGCGCGTTATGTGCATTTTTTAAGGACTGCGATTGCGACGAGGCAGCTGGAGGACTCTTTTGTCCCCAACAAAAAGGCGGGCGGCGATCTGTAAAAAATTTGCAGAAACACTTGACTTGTCCGCAGCGTTTCGATATAATGAAGAAAATATGGCGTCAAGAAAGGACGCGTCCGGCGTTTTGCGCGCGCACAGAGAGCCCCCGCTATGGTGAAAGGGGGAGGCAAGCGGCGCTCGGGTATCCCCTTTCGTGCCCGCAGGGCGAGATGAAACAGCGTAGCCCCGCGCGCGGCTTCCTTCCGCGTTACCAACGGGGACATATGTTCGTATGTTTTGGTGGTTATAAGGTCATCGTATTTGATTCCAAAATACGGTGGCCTTTTTGTATCGGAAAAAGAAAGCAGGAGAATTTGCTATGTCTTATAAAAAAGTAGATACGTCGCTCAATTTTGTCGAACGCGAGAAGGAAATCATCGAATTCTGGAAGCAGAACGACATCTTCGAAAAGTCCATTGCAAAGAACGAGGGAGGGGAGGAGTTCTCCTTCTTCGACGGTCCTCCCACGGCGAACGGCAAGCCGCACATCGGGCATATCCTGACGCGCGTCATGAAGGACATCATCCCCCGTTATCAGACGATGAAGGGCAAGCACGTCCTTCGCAAAGCGGGCTGGGATACGCACGGTCTGCCCGTCGAGCTGGAAGTGGAAAAGTCCCTCGGCATGGACGGCAAGCAGGATATCGAAAAGTACGGCATCGAGCCATTCATCAAAAAGTGCAAGGAATCCGTCTGGAAATATACCGACGAGTGGCGCAAGATGAGCGAGCGCGTCGGCTATTGGGTGGACATGGATCATCCCTATGTCACCTATCATGACGACTATATCGAATCCGTCTGGTGGGCGCTCAAGGAGATGCACAAGAAGGGGCTGTTATATAAGGGACACAAGATCGTTCCCTATTGTCCGCGCTGCGGTACGGCGCTCTCTTCGCACGAGGTCGCCCAGGGCTATAAGGACGTCAAGGAGACGTCCGTCGTCGCGCGTTTCAAGGTAAAGGGCAGAGAGAATGCATATATCCTTGCCTGGACGACGACACCGTGGACGCTTCCCTCTAACGTCGCGCTGTGTATGAATCCCGATGAGACGTATGTCGAGATCGAATCCGGCGGCGTGCGCTATATCCTTGCCGAGGCGCTTGTTTCCAAGTTCTTTGAGGAATACACCGTCGTCGAAAAAAGGACGGGCAAGGAGTACGAGGGCACGGAGTACGAGCCGCTCTTTGACTATGCCAAGGACTCCTTCCGCGAAAAGGCGTACTATGTCGTGTGCGATACCTACGTCACGCTGACGGACGGTACGGGCGTCGTGCATATCGCGCCTGCCTTCGGCGAGGACGACTACAAGGTGGGCAGAAGATACAACCTGCCCGTCGTGCAGCTGGTCGGCGAGCGCGGCTGCTTTGACGAGCGCTGCCCCGAACTCAACGGGCTGTTCGCCAAGAAAGCGGACAAGCTCATTCTGGATATGCTGCAAGAAAAGGGGCTGCTCTTTAAAAAGCTCCCCTTTGAGCACAGCTATCCATTCTGCTGGCGGTGCGATACGCCCCTTCTCTACTATGCGCGCTCGAGCTGGTTCATCGAAGTGACCAAGGTCAAGGACAGACTGATCGCAGCAAACCGCTCGGTCAACTGGATGCCTGAGACCATCAAGGAAGGGCGTATGGGCAACTTCCTTGAAAACGTCATCGACTGGGGACTTTCGCGTGACCGGTACTGGGGTACGCCGCTGCCCGTCTGGGTCTGCCCCGACTGCGGCGAGATCGAAGTCATCGGCTCCAAGGCAGAGCTCAAGGAAAAGTGCCATGTCCAAGGGGAGATCGAGCTGCACCGCCCGTACCTTGACGATCTCACCTGCACCTGCCCTAAGTGCGGCGGAAAGATGAAGCGCACGCCCGAGGTCATCGACTGCTGGTTCGACTCCGGCTCCATGCCCTTCGCGCAGTATCACTATCCTTTTGAAAACAAGGATCTCTTCGAGGAGACCTTCCCCGCGGATTTCATCTCCGAGGCGGTCGATCAGACGCGCGGCTGGTTCTATACGCTGCTCGCCATTTCGACCATCCTCTTTGACCGCGCGCCCTTCAAGAACTGCATCGTTTTGGGACACGTCAACGATAAGGACGGCATCAAGATGAGCAAGCACAAGGGCAACGTCGTCGACCCGTGGAGCGTGCTGGATAAGCAGGGCGCGGACGCCGTGCGCTGGTACTTCTACACGGGCAGTGCGCCGTGGATCCCGTCCCGTTTCGGCGCCGAGGCGGTCAGCGAAGTGCAGAGAAAGTTTCAGGGCACGCTCTGGAATACCTATGCATTCTTCACTCTGTACGCCGAGATCGACGGGTACGATCCCTCCAAGTACGACTTGAAAGCGTGCAAGCTTTCGCTGATGGACAAGTGGATCCTGTCTAAGCTGAACACGCTCGTCAAGGAAGTGGACGCAAAACTCGCCGCCTACAACATCACGGACAGCGCGCGGCAGATCCAGGATTTTTCGGATGTGCTCTCCAACTGGTATGTGCGCCGCGGGCGTGATCGCTACTGGGGGAGCGACATGACGGAGGATAAGGCGGCTGCCTACACGACGCTCTATACCGTGCTCGTCACGCTCGCAAAAGTCACCGCGCCTTATACGCCCTTCATGGCGGAGATGATGTATCAAAACCTCGTGCCCGCGTTCTATCCCGAAGCGCCCGAGTCCGTGCATCTGTGCGATTTTCCTGCGGCAGACGAGAGCTTCATCGATCCCGTACTCGAAAAGGGTATGGAGGACGTGCTGGACGTCGTCGTGCTGGGCAGGGCGGCGCGCAACGCGGGGAATCTCAAGAACCGTCAGCCCCTTGCCGAGCTGCTCGTGGCAAGCAACCGCCCGCTTTCCATCGAGGGAGAACTTTGCGCGGTCACGCTCGACGAACTCAACGTTAAGTCCATGCGTTTTGTCGAGGACGGCGCGTCCCTTGTCAGATACGTTTTGAAGCCCCAGCTGCGTACGTTGGGACCCAAGTACGGCAAGCAGCTCAAGGCGATCACGCAGTTCCTTTCCGAATGCGACGGGGCGGAGGTCGTATCCGCCGTCAGGAACGGCGGCAGCTATACCGTCCCGCTCGATCCGCCCGTCGTGCTGCTGGAAGAGGATCTGCAGATCTTTACCCAGTCAGCCGAGGGTTACCAGGCGGCGGCAGGCGGCGGCATCACCGTTGCGCTCGATACGCATCTCACGGAGGAGCTCCTCGACGAAGGTACGGAGCGCGAGCTGGTCTCCAAGATCCAGACCATGCGCAAGGAAGCGGGATTTGAGGTCACGGACCGCATCAATGTGTACTATATTTCGGGCGAGGGCAGAGCGAAAAAGATGCTTTCCCGCGCGCAGTTTGCGGGTGACGTGCTGGCGAAATCGATCGCGGAAGGAAAGGCCGACGGATTTACCCGAGAGGTTGACGTAAACGGCGAAAAGGTGACGCTGACGCTCGTAAAGGAATAAAAATCGGGGGAAATTGGCGCTATTTGCAGTATATGATGAGTTTTTTTGTTAAAATCACTTGAAATTCCCTTTCTCTGCGTATATAATAAAACTGCAGATTTTGAGTCCCGCCGCATTTGTGCGGCGGGAAAGTATGGTTGCGTCGGCGGCAGTTTGTTCTATCGCAGAGGAGAGGGGAAAGGAATGGAAAAACTTATAACATTTGCTGTACCTTGTTATAATTCGGCAGAGTATATGCGTCATTGCATCGATACATTGCTGACGGCGGGAGAGGAGGCGCAGATCGTCCTGGTTGACGACGGTTCCACAAAGGATAATACCGCCGAGATCGCGGACGAATACGCGGCGAAATATCCGTCCATTGTGGAGGTCGTCCACAAGGAGAACGGCGGACACGGGTCGGGCGTCAATACGGGGATCGCGCGCGCCAAGGGGTTGTATTATAAGGTTGTCGATTCGGACGATTGGCTCAATCCCAAGGAACTCAGCGTCTTTATGGAGCGCGTCCGTAAGGACGTGGCCGCCGGCAAGCAGATCGATCTGTATCTTGCCAACTTTGTCTACGAAAAACCCAGCGCAAATGCGCGTCATCCGCGCAGATATAAGAAAAATTTCCCCGTGGAAAAAATGTTCGGCTGGAAACATATCCGTCCCTTCCTCTTTTCCAATGTCGTCATCATGCATTCCATGTATTACCGTACGCAGGTGCTTCGGAACAGCGGATTGCGGCTTCCCGAGCATACGTTCTATGTGGACAATATATTCGCCTTTCAGCCGCTTCCCCACGTCAGCACGATGTACTATATGAACATCGACTTGTATGAATACTACATCGGAAGAGACGATCAGTCGGTGAGCGAGCAGAATATTACCAAGCGTTACCGTCAGCAAATGCGTGTCACCGATCTCATGCTGCGAGCGTATCGGTATGAGCAGATCAGATCGTTTGAGCCGCGTCTCAGAAGATACATGCTTCATGATATCAATGTGCTCATGTGCCTGACGCTTATGTTTTCGAGCAACGGGCCCAAAGAGGAGATCCCGGAGCGCAAGGCGGCTGTTCGGGACATGTGGGAACGTCTGAAGCGGGACGATAAGAAGATGTATTCTTTCATGCGTCATCGTTCTTATATTGCCTGTATTTGTTGGATGCCGTTCCGCGTCCAGCGTTTTATCACGCGAATGTTCTACAAATTTTATAAGAAAGTTCTGAAATGCAGCTGAAGAGAGATGTCCGCAAATGCGGACGTCTCTCTGTTTTTTTGGCTGTTGAAAAATTTATTATAGATTTTGTCACAAAAAAAGCCCGTGGAACGTCTCATGAAGTAAACATAACCAAATATAACCAAATGAAAGGACGGGATTCCCGAATCTTTTTGATTGTTGTTATAAAATCACTTTATGTGTGCCAAACTATCAATGTATTGCAATGGAAGTCTCGTTTCGGTATGTTAAAATATTGTGAAATTTCATGTACTGTCATGCTTCGAAATGACGTAAATAATTTGACACTGTCCATGGGCTATGCTATAATTTATTATGGTTCCCATAAGTTGGTAAAATGGCTGTCTGCGACGCGGGGGTGTGCGTCGGGCCGTTCGGCGAGCGATCGCCTGCAGGGGAGGGGTTACAAATGGAAGAAACCGGTCGTCGCGGGCCGATTGCGGAGCGCGGAGTTAAGGGTTCTGAAATAACAAAAGAAAAATCTGCGGATTCCGCATTGCAACAGCCTGCTTCGGATGAGAAGCAGGCATCTTTCGTTGGAGAAACGAAGTCTGATCTGCCGGGTTTCGGAGAGCAGACGTTTGTGCCGCGCCGCGGGTTCGGTTACGGGTGTTATCTCTTTTTCAAACGCACGTTTGATCTTTTGTCGTCCGGACTGTTTCTTATCGTCTTTTCCTGGCTGTATCTCGTGCTTGCGATCTGTGTCAAGTGCAGCGACGGGGGACCGGTCTTTTATCGGCATCCGCGCGTGGGCAAGAACGGGAAAACCATTTATATTCCCAAGTTCCGAAGCATGAAGAAAAACGCGGACAAGCTGGAGGAGATGCTCACGCCGGAGCAGCTTGAACAATACAGGCGTGAATACAAAATCGATGATGATCCTCGAATTACCAGGCTGGGTGGTTTTTTGCGTAGGACTTCGCTGGATGAGCTGCCCAATGTGTGGGCGATTTTTACGGGTGCGATCTCTGTGATCGGTCCGCGTCCGCTTATGCGGGAGGAGGTTGAGGAAAAGTACGGCGCCGATGCCGTAAAACTGCTCTCCGTTAAACCGGGCATGATCGGTTGGTGGGCAGCGAACGGCAGGAGTAACTGTACTTATGAAAGCGGAGAGCGTCAAAAGCTGGAACTGTACTATGTCGATCATTGTTCGGTCGGTCTGGATATCAAGATCATTTTCAAGACCATAGCCGGCGTGTTCCGTCGCACAGGTGCAAAGTAAGGGGGCGGCATGAGAATCCTTCAGATCAGCAATTATTATCCTCCGCACATCGGCGGTATCGAACAGGTCGCATGCGATGTCGCAACGAGCCTGAAAGGGAAAGTTGAACAGAGGGTATTGTGCTTTCACCATGAAAAAGGAGACGTTAGGGAGACCGTGGACGGTGTGGAGGTCATTCGCGCGGGAACGTTCGCCAAAGTCGCGTCTCAGTCTCTGTCATGCTCGTTTGGCAGGCTCTTGAAAAAGACCTTCCGTGAGTTTCAGCCCGACGTCGTCATCTTTCATTGTCCCAATCCTTTTGAGGCATATTTCCTGAAAAAGCAGCTGAAGAAAAATCCTTCCTGTAAGCTGGTCGTCTGGTGGCATCTGGATATCACCAAACAGAAGGTGCTGGGGAAATTGTTCACCCGTCAGAGCAAATGGCTTTTGACCCGTGCCGTCAAGGTGGTCGCTACCAGTCCGAACTATATTCAAGGCAGTCTGCAGCTGCAAAGCGTGCGGGAAAAATGTACGGTCATTCCGTGCTGTGCGAATAAGGCGCGTATCTTTGCCGATGAGACGGTTCTGGCGCGTGCAGAGGAACTGCGCAGTGAATATGCCGGAAAAGTACTTCTTTTTGCCGTTGGCCGGCATGTTCCATATAAAGGAATAGAATATCTTGTCCGTGCAAGTAAATTTTTGGACGACAATTACGCTGTCTGCATCGGCGGCTCGGGACCGCTGACTTCGGAGTTGAAGAAACTCGCCGAGGGAGATGCGAAAGTGCATTTTCTGGGCAGAGTGTCCGATGCGGAATTGAAGGCATACCTGTGCGCATGTGATATTTTCTGCTTCCCGTCCGTCACCAAGAATGAGGCGTTCGGAATCGCGCTTGCCGAAGCGATGAGCTTTGCGAAACCCGCCGTCACTTTTACTATTCCGGGGTCCGGCGTCAACTATGTTTCATTGGACGGGGTCACCGGGCTTGAGTGTCCGAACGGAAACGCGGAAGCGTATGCAGCGGCGCTTCGGACGCTGGCAGAGGATGATACGCTGCGGAAACGCTGCGGAGAGGCAGCGCGTGCGCGCGTGCAGGCACTGTTTACGCAAGAGAAATTTGCAGAGCATGTCGATCGGCTGCTCGCGGAGTTATAAGGATGGAAGATGTTTTTGGCGTAGTGATGGCGGGCGGAGGCGGTACGCGCTTTTGGCCGCTGTCGCGCAGACGTGCGCCCAAACAGTTGCTCAACCTGAGCGGAAAAGAGATCATGGTCAACGAAGCGGTCGACCGTCTCGCTCAGGTCACGGCGTATAAGAATATCTATATTGTCACAAACTGCGATCAGGCGGAAACGATGACGAGAATTGCCGGGGGACGTGTGCGGTCAGAGCATATTCTTTCCGAGCCGGCGGCGCGCAATACGGCGGCCTGCATCGGATACGCTGCCATGAAGATCTCGCATGACAAGGGGGACGGCGTTCTTATCGTTACGCCAAGCGACGCGTATATCCGTGACAATCTGTCGTTTGCCGGGACGCTGGAGCAGGCGGTCGCCGCGGCTCAGACCGGAAAGCTTGTCACGATCGGCATCACGCCGACGTTCCCCGCTACGGGATACGGTTATATCCGATATACCGATACGCAGGATACAGCAAAGCCCGTTAAGCAATTCGTTGAAAAACCCCCGCTCGCAAAAGCGGAAGAATATCTTGCTTCGGGAAGGTATGTTTGGAACAGCGGCATGTTCGTCTGGAGAGCTTCCGTTATTTTGCGTAAAATTCAGCAGCTGCTCCCCGATTTGTACGAAGGTCTTGAGAAGATCGCGGCGGCATTCGGGACGCCTGAAGAGGCTCATGTTTTACATGAAGTGTATCCGTCGCTGCCTTCCGTTTCCGTTGATTACGGGATCCTTGAGCGTACGGATGATATTCTCGTCGTCCCGGGCGAGTTCGGTTGGAATGACGTGGGAAGCTGGGATATGCTCGGCGCCCTGCATCCGAGCGATGCGAATGGAAACGTGTCTGTAGGGGATGTCCTTCCGGTGGATGTCGGGAACAGTGTATTGTATTCGAGCGGCAGATTGATCGCCGCGATAGGCGTGGAGGATCTTGTGGTTGTGGAAACGCCGGATGCAGTGCTTGTATGTAAGAAGTCCGAAGCGCAGAATGTGAAAAAAATTGTTGACAAACTTAAGGAAGAAGGGCGGGAGGAACTGCTTTGACGGATTATCGGTCGATGTGGCAGATGTGGCGGGATGACCCCGCTTTCGATGAACAAACGCATACCGAGGCTGCGTCGCTTACCGATGAGCAAGCGCGCGAAGCATTTGCGGGGGAGCTTACCTTCGGGACGGGCGGTTTGCGCGGTGTCATCGGCGTTGGGACGAGCCGTATGAATATATATACGGTTGGTAAAGCGACGCAGGGTCTTGCCGATTTCATTCGTTCACACACGGACGGCGGCAGCGTCGTCATTGCTTACGACAGTCGCCATATGTCGGCAGAGTTTGCGCTCGATTCGGCGTGTATTCTTGCGGCAAACGGCATTCACGCCTATCTCTTTGATGCTTTGCGTCCTACGCCCGAGTTGTCCTTTGCGGTGCGTCATATGAGGGCGACTGCGGGGATCGTTATCACGGCGAGTCACAATCCGCCCAAATACAATGGGTATAAAGTATACTGGAGCGACGGCGGACAGATCGTTCCGCCCTATGACGGATTCATCACAGAGTACATCGCTCGGGTGACGAGTTATGCGCAGATCCGGCGCATTTCCCGTACCGAAGCAGAACAAAACGGCTTGCTCACCATGATCGGAGAGGGGGTGGACGCGGCGTATCTTGCAGCGATCCGCGCCAACGTCATTCATGCGGACGTCTGCCGGCGGATGGGAAAGAAACTCAGGATCGTCTATACGCCTCTGCACGGTACGGGATATGTTCCCGTGTGCCGCGCTCTGAAAGAATTGGGGTTTGAAAATGTGTGGGTCGTTCCGGAGCAGGCATTGCCGGACGGAGATTTTACCACTGTCCGAAGCCCCAACCCCGAAGACAAGAAGGCTTTTGCGCTCGCACTGGCGCTCGCCGAAGAGAAGGACGCAGACCTCGTGCTTGCCACCGATCCCGATGCAGACCGTTTAGGCGTGTATGTGAAGGACGCGGCAACGGGTGAATATATTCCTTTCACGGGCAATATGAGCGGATTGCTCATCGCCGAATATCTGTTTTCGCAGCGTAAGACCCTGGGTCAGCTTCCTGCGGATCCCCGGGACGGTGCGTTGGTCACGACGATCGTATCTTCGAATATGGCGCACGCGGTTGCAAAGGCATACGGACTGAGCGTTATCGAAACGCTCACCGGATTTAAATATATCGGAGAGCAGATCAGAAAATTTGAAGAGGCGCTTGCCGAAAACGACGGCGTCCCCTGCCGCGAAAAGGGCGCTTATGTCTATGAATTCGGTTTCGAGGAGAGCTACGGGTGTCTGGTCGGAACGCATGCGAGGGATAAGGATGCCGTTATGGCGGTGACGGCGCTCTGTGAGGCGGCAGCATTTTACGCCGATGCCGGAAAGACGCTTTGGGACGTCATGCAGGAGATGTATGAACGTTACGGATATTATGCCGAGGGACTGGAGAGCCTGACGTTGGAAGGCGAAAAGGGCAAAGCGCAGATCGCAGAGGCGATGCGTTCCCTTCGTGAAACGCCGCCTTCCGCATTGGGCGGGCGTCCCGTTCTTGCTGTGCGGGATTATCTGGCGGGAGTGCGCCGCAGCGCCGATGGCAAAATTTCGCCGACAAATCTAGGAAGAAGCAATGTGCTCTATTTTGAACTGGCGGACGAAGGCTGGTGCTGCGTGCGCCCGTCCGGGACGGAGCCGAAGATCAAATTTTATTTCGGAGTCAAGGAAAAAAGCCGCGAAGAGGCGCGGCGAGCGTTGGAAAACCTGAAGAATGCTTTTCTTGCGCGCTTAAAACATAGGGATTGAATTGACAGGTTGAAACTATGGCACAGAATGAGATGATACAGCTCTTGCCCGTATTTAAGGATTACCTTTGGGGCGGGACAAAGATCCGCGATATTTTTCGGAAGGATACCGGCTCTCTCGACCGTATTGCCGAGAGCTGGGAGTTTTCTTCGCACGCAGAGGGGCAAAGCGTGATCGCAACCGGGGAATATGCGGGAAAAACACTCAGCGACTATTTTGCGGCGGTCGGCTGGAACAAAACGGGAGGCTTCGGACGAGAGAACAGGAACCTTCCCTGTATGGTCAAATTTATTGACGCGTGCGAAAACCTTTCCATTCAGGTCCACCCTTCGGACACTTATGCGCGCCGTCACGAACGTGATAACGGCAAAAACGAGATGTGGTACATCATGGATGCGGAGGAGAACGCGTTTATCTATGTCGGTTTTAACAAGGAAACGAACCGCAAGGAAGTGCTCCGTCGTATCGGTGACAATACCATTGAAGAGATACTCAATAAAGTGCCTGTCCGCAAAGGGGATTCCTTCTTTATTCCCGCGGGGACGATCCATGCTATCGGCGCGGGATGTTTTATCTGCGAGATCCAGCAGACTTCCAACGTGACGTACCGTCTGTATGATTATGGCAGGCTGGATCGGAACGGTCAGCCAAGATCGCTCCAGATCAAAAAGGGACTGGATGTGCTCGATTATCATCGGTTGCATATCATGCAGGATGAACAGAGCGGACTGTATCATATCGGAACGGCTTCCAGCAAGATGCTTGCACGGACAAACTGGTTCACCGTCACAAAATACGATGTGGACGGCGATTTACAAATCTCAGTCATGCGGTCTCCCTATTCGCTGTATAAGGCGTTCGTCGTTGTGGACGGCGAGGGGGAAGTGGAGACGCCGGGCGGAAGTCAGCATATCCGCGCCGGATATACCTGGCTTTTGAAACAACAGGCGCCGCTTCGCATTTCGGGGCACTGCTCGGTGCTGATCGTTAACCTGTAATCGGGGAAGGGGGCACGGTCATGAAAATAGCGATCGATTGCAGATATCTCGGAAAATCGGGGATCGGGCGCGTCTGCCGGGGGATCCTGGATCATTTGGATTATGCGGCGGACGAATACTATCTTGTCGGCAATGCGGCGGAACTTGCGCCGTATTCCCCCGCGCATATCATTGAGGATGAGACCGATCCGTTTTCTGCCCGGGGGCTGTTTTCCTTTCCTGCGCAACTCAATCGCTTGTGTGATTGCGTTGTGATCCCTAACTTTATCATCCCCTTCGGGATCCGCATTCCCGTCTATACGGTCATGCACGATCTCATCTTTCTGGATCTTCCGCAGATCACAACGCGTGGGAAGGTTGACTATCTGATCAAGAAGACGCTTCTCAGGCGCTGTTTAAAAAAGAGTGTGGGCATTGCATGTGTGTCCGAGTTTACGCGCTCGCGCTGCGAGCATTATTTTTCGAAAGACGCGGGCAAATGTTACGTCAATCATATCGGCTTGAGCGAACATGTCCTCTCTTTCGATACATCCGGGATCAGAAAGACGAATACCATCGTCTATGTGGGAAATGTCAAGCCGCATAAGGGTCTGAAGACGCTCGTCGGCGCCTATAAAAGACTTCCGATGGGGGAATACGAACTTCGGATCATCGGGGACAAGGATGGATTCCTGACCGGAATGGACCGCTCCGATTTAGAGACGGAAGGCGTCGTGTTTACGGGGCGGCTTGGGGACGAGGCTCTCCTTCGTGAGATCGCACAGGCAAAGTTTCTTATTCAGCCTTCTTTGTATGAGGGATTCGGTCTTCCTCCGCTGGAAGCGCTCTGGCTCGGGACAAGACCAATTATTTCGGACATTCCCGTCTTTCATGAAGTCTATGACGGATTGGACGTTGTTTTTTTCAAAGCGGAAGATGTCGGGTCGTTACAGGAGGCGATCCTTACTTCCGATCCCGCGGTGCAGTCGGATCGCGATCTGATTCAAAAGAAATATGATTATGCTATATTTACAAAAAATCTGCTCGAACAAATCGTGCGGAACGGGTGAAACATGGAGTTGACGGCTCCCCTTCCGCAAGCGGGAGTGAAACGAAGAAAACTGTCTGAAATGCAGATGTTGGATCTTCTCGTTTTATTGACGGTTTTGCTTGTGACCTTCCGCGGATTCATTGATAATTTTATCGGATACGGGACGTTGCTCGTTGATGTTTGTTTTGCGGTGCTCCTTGGCTGGAGTATTTTTGCCGTTGTTACGGGAAGGGTGGGACGCAGCCGAAACAGGACTATCCTGTATTTTTATCTGTTGTGGATCGTTCTGTGTGTGCTTCTCGCATTTTTGCAGTGGATTTCGGGGCAGACGTCGTTTTACGATGCCGTTCTCGGACTGAGGAACAACAATATTTACACGCTGCTCTTTTTTGTCGTAACACTGCGAATGGACAGGAAGGGCATCAAGCCGCTGTACCGCTTGTTTATTGATTGCGGCGTATTGATCTGCGCATTTGCCATTGTACAATTCTTGTTGCGCAACGTGCTTCCCGAAAGCCTGCTCGTTCTGAACGGAGAGGATATCTTCCGCTTACAGGAATCGGATATCATCCGCGTGACAGGATTGATGGGAAATACCATCATTTTCGGCGGTTATGCGATTGTATTGTTTGCGCTGGTTTGGGCACAACTTCTTACGCTGAAATTCCGCTCTGTTCTGCTTTGGGGAAAGCTCATCATCATTGCGGTGGCGAATGCTTTTACTTTTTCCCGTGCTTCTGTAGCAGGAATGGTATTGATCGCTTTTGTGCAGTTTATCCTGTACGGCTGTACTCACCGCAGAACGTGGGAGTATCTTGCGAGCGCCGCGGCTGCGGTCTGCGTACTTGCCGTTGTAGTCGTTGTTTTCTTTTGGGACAGTACTATCATCCAGCGGTTATTTAATCTGAATTCGATCTGGAACGAAGGCAGCGACGAAGGTCATTTTCAGATGATCCGCGATGCGATCGGCGTGATCGGGGAGCATTGGGCAATCGGTACCATGATGGGGGCAAGCAATACCGTCGTGGCGGATGGTGTGTTCTGGGCGTATCTGCTTGAATGGGGCATACCGGTTTTTCTTGTGTATGCGGTGCTGTTTCTTTGGATCGGTAAAATTGCCTTACGCAAGTGTTCGTCGGAAAATCGGCTCACGGCAACGCTTGCCAACGGGTTTCTCGGCATGAGCCTGTATATGGTATGTTTTTCGTTTATTAATTCGGCATACGGCGCGCGCAGCGTGCTGGTGTTTTTTTGGATGGTGGGCGGTATGTTGCTGGCAACGGACAATCACAAAAAACTTATTCCGGTAGCGGACGGGGATATAGAAAGACTTCCTGCACCGTCGGAAAAAACGGGCGATGTACGCGCCGTTCAGACGCGCATTCCGAAGATCATTCATGCCTGCTGGCTGGGCACCAAAGAGATGCCGCAGGATCAGAAAGCGTATGTGGAGGGCTGGAAGCGTCTGCATCCCGACTGGGAGGTCATTGTCTGGACGGATGAAATGTTCGCGGAATATCTCGACGACAGCGCTTTTGTCCGGGCATGTCTCGAGCGGAAAAAATACGGCTTTCTGAGCGACTACTTTCGCTTTACAGTCCTGTATCGCTTTGGCGGTGTTTATATTGATACCGACGTGGAGCTTCTTAAGCCGCTCGACGGATTTCTGGATTGCAGGATGTTCATGGGGTTTATTTTTGATTCCGCGATCGGGACGGCGCTTATCGGTTCGGAAAAGGGCAATCCCCTGATGCTGGAGTGGCGGGATCAGTTGGAGTCCGATTTTGAAGCAAAAGGCGATTTTACCGTCAGCAATGATTGGATCACGGGATATTTTCTCGATCATTTTTCCGATTTTCGCCTGAACGGCAAGCGCCAGTCGCTTGCATGCGGCATTGAGTTATATCCCAAGGATTGGTTTGAGCGGTATCAGATCAACAAAAAGAGCGGCGGCGGTTATGCGGAACATCACTGCGCCGGTTCCTGGAAAGACGGAAAAGAGCATGGCTGGAAGGATCTCGTTCGCAAGCTGTTGCCGCGCGGTCTTGTGTCGTGGCTTGGACACAGACAGTTCCTCAAACAGACGCCGTATTATGAGGTATATCTCAAACACCGCAAACTTTGAAGTGCAGGGAAAGTCATGGATGTAAGCGTCATCATCATCAATTACAATACGTTTGATCTGACAAAAGCGGCGCTGGAAAGCATTTTTTTGCATACGAAGGAGTTATGTTACGAGGTCATTCTTGTAGACAACGCTTCGCCGGACGGGTCGGGGGAACGGCTTCGTGAACTTTTTGAGGACAGGCTCGTCTACATTCAGGCGGGAGGCAATCTTGGAACGTCCAGGTCGTTCAATCTCGGACTGGCGCGCGCCGCGGGGAAGTATGTTCTTTGGCTCAATCCCGATATTCTGATCAGAGACAATTTCCTCAGGAAACTCTTCGACTACATGGAACAGGACGAACAATGCGGCATTTGCGGTGGAAATGTGCTTGATTTCGAGGGGAAACCCGCACATTCCTTCCGCAGGCATTTGCTCTCGCTCCGTCAGGACAGGGCGGACAAGAGTCTCTTTCTTGCGTTGTGGCGTAAATTGTTTTACCGTCCGTTTGCTGATTCTTATAACTATACGGAACATCCCGTACGGGTGGGGTATATAACCGGCGCAGATATGATGGTGCGCCGTTCCCTTTTTGATGCGGTCGGCGGGTTTGACGAAGACATTTTCATGTATGCGGAGGAAGTTGAGTTTACCTACCGCGCCGTTCAGAAAACACACTGTACGGTCGTCTGCGTTCCTGACGCGCAAATTCTTCATCTTGAGGGGGCAAGTTTTGGTAAGGAAGCCCGCTTCAACGAATGGAAATTTACCACGGGCATGACGGGTTCTGCAAAATGCTATGCGAAATGTCTCGGGGAAAAAGTGTCGCTCAGATATCTCAAGCTGTTGCGCCGTTCCTATTGGAAATTTTTTCTCGTCTGTACGCTACTGTTCCGAAGGACGTCGCGGGAGATATACCGGAAAAAATATACGATTGCGGACAAAGCGGTGCGGGAGTTCCCCGCCATCCTGCGTTCCGAATGATACGGCGCAGCTGAAACCGTGTGGAACATGAGAGGGAATTATGCCGACATGCCTTGTTTTGATGTGTACTTATAACGGTGAAAGATTTCTGCGCGAGCAGATCGACAGTATCCTGGCACAACAGGGTGTCGAAGTATTTATTAAGGCGGCGGATGACCGCTCTTCGGACGGAACGGTGCAAATCCTGGAAGAATACCGCAGTCGGAATGCGAATTTCGATTATTATGTCAATTCTGTCAATAAAAATTTCACCTATAATTTCATAGATCTGCTGTTTTCTGTCAGGGATACACAGTATGATTATTTTGCGTTTTGCGATCAGGACGATATCTGGCTGCCCGATAAACTTGCAGAGGCAATCAAGAAAATCAGGGGAATAGGGCAAGCGAAGAACGGCGTCCTCTATTGTTCAAATCTGAAGGTGACGGATGCGCAAGGAAATTTAATCGGTATGGAAGAGGATGAGAGCATCCGCAAAACCAATCGTTGCACCTATCTCTATGAGAATATCTGCACGGGATGCACAATGGTCTTTGATCGCGCGTTCAGAGATCAAAGTCTGAAGTATTATCCCGAAGGTATTCGTCTTCACGATCATTGGCTGTTCCTGATCGCTGTATATACGGCGCAGTGGGTATATGATGTCAATTCCTATATTCTCTATCGGCAGCACGTTGACAATCAGGTGGGAAGCAAAAAGAATATCGATGAGTCGCTTCCGGCGCAGTTTGTAAGATTTGTTAAGAGGTCGCGAACGGATACGACGCAGCGTTTGCAACAGCTTCTTATGGGGTACGGAGGGGAGATCTCCGAACAAGATAAAAAGAATATCCGTATCGTTGCGAATTATAAGAGCGATTTCCTTTGCAGAATGAAGTTTGTCTTTTTCAGAAGATTCAGACGTCGGAAACGTGATCTTCGCTTCAGGGTCAGAGTTTTGTTCGGAAAAGTGTGAGCAAGAGAGTCGGGATGAGGAACCGCGCAAGGCGGGAGTAAAGGGATACCGTATGGGGAAGTTAGTCCGAAAAATTATGGCGGCAACCGAGAGTTCGCTGCCCGTGTTACGTATGTTCGATCGACTCGGCAGCAGGCCGAATGGGCGCCGGATCATAAGGCTGCTGTTTTGCTGGATCGGGCTTTTCCGCGTGATCGGCGGTATTTTTTCCTCATGCAGAAAAAAATCAGCCCCGGACTGTGCGCTCGCCGTTGCTGCCATTGTGAAAAACGAAGCTCCGTATCTCAACGAATGGATCAGTTATCACATCAGAATCGGCGTCGGAAAGTTTTATATTTTCGATAATGACAGTACCGATTGTACGCGGGAACTCCTGCAGCCGTTGATCGCGGAGGGCCGCGTTGTTTATCATCGCCTGAGCGGGAAGCAGCGGCAGATCGATGCGTATAATCTCGCACTGCGTCAATACGGGAGACTCCATCGATATATTGCGATGATCGATTTGGATGAGTTTATCTATGTAACGGACGGGAAACGGCTCGTCGATCGTCTGGACGACTTTTTCGAAATGTATCCGAACGCAGGCGGATGTGCGCTCAATTGGGCTATTTTCGGTTCGTCGGGATATCGCGAAAAACCGGATGGGTTGGTTACGCAGACCTATCTGCATCGCAGTGTGCAGGATTTTCCCAAAAACAGACACATCAAGACCGTCTGTATTCCGGAAAGGGTCTGGGGGTTTCCCAACCCGCATTATGCGGTCTACAGAAGACGTTACGGTGCTTTTACCTTTTCGGGAGAGCGCGTGGAAGGCGCAATGTCGAATACGGTCGACTGGTCGTCTGTGCGTCTGAATCATTATTTTACGAAATCTTATTCTGAATTTTTGGAGAAACGCAGCAGGGGAATGGCGGACAATGCGGATATTCGTGCGATCTCTGATTTTGAGGCACACGATATCAATGACGTTTCCGATGCCGGCATGACGGGAGCATGGGACTTGGACGGTGGCGGCGAAGATGTGCGGCGGGACGGTGCGGAAGACGTCGAGCCTCGGTGACGGTATCATATGGGCGCTAGAATCACGACAAAAAAATTAGCAAAAAATGTTCTGATCTCGGTGATCGCACAGGTGATCTCGCTTGCGGTCAGTTTTGTTATGGGACTGATCGTTCCGAAGTTCATTGACGGTTATTCCTATGCATATTGGCAGCTTTACCTGCTGTATGTCAGTTATGTCGGGATACTGCATTTCGGGCTGTTGGACGGTCTCATGCTGCGGTACGGGGCATACGATTATGACGAATTGGATAAAAAACGCATCCGCTCGCAGTTTCAGTGCCTTCTGATGATTACGTCCGTCCCCGCAATTTTGTTGGCGGGGATTTCTGCGGCGGTGATGCAGGGGGCGGACTGCATTATTTTTATCCTTGTTGCGGCCGGGATCGTTCTGAAGAATGTATCGACGTACAATTCGCATGTTTTTCAGCTGACCAATCGCATCAATCAGTATGTCGTTGTGACGCTTGCGCAGCGGATCACATATGGCCTGGTTGTTGTATTGCTGCTTGTATGCAGGGTGACAGACTTCTACTGGTACTGCATCGCCGATCTGATCGGCGATTGCGTCGGGATCACCATCGGCATCGTATTTAACCGTGGGAGCCTGTATTTCGGGAAATCGCTTTCCTTAAGAGATACGATCGTGGAATGCCGCCAAAATCTGTCGGCGGGTTTTGTTTTGTTGCTTGCAAACTGGACCGCCATTTTGCTGATGGGAAGCGCGCGCATGGTCATTGAATGGCATTGGGGCGAACTTGTGTTCGGGCAGGTCGCCTTTGCGTTCAGCCTGACAAATATTTTCCTCACATTTGTGACGGCGGTCAGCGTTGTGTTGTTTCCGTCGCTCAAACGTATCCGGGGAGAAGCGCTGCCGCAAATGTATCAGGATATTCGTCAGGTGCTTTCTCCCGTGCTGTTCCTTGCGCTGTTGTTCTACTTCCCCGGGTGCTGGATCGTGGAGAAGTGGCTGCCAAATTACGCGGACAGTCTGAAGTATCTGGCCATTCTCCTGCCGATCATTGTTTTCTCCTCGAAGGTCACTCTGCTCACCAATAACTATCTGAAAGTTTACCGCAGAGAAAAGAGCATGCTGATCGTGAATCTGATCTCAGTTGCGCTCGGGTTCGGGTTGTTCGCTTTGTGCGCATATGTCTTCGATCATTTGACTGCGCTTCTGGTCTGTACCGTAGCCGTTGTAATGTTTAATTCCGTTCTATCTGAGATCGTCGTAATGCGTATCATAAAGGTCAGGATCGTAAAGGATTTTATTTTTGAAGCGCTTCTGACGGTTGGCTTTATCCTTGTTGCAAGCCTGCTTGATCTTTGGTGGGGCTGTCTGGCGTACTTTGTTCTGTTTGCAGTGTACTGTCTGCTGAATTATAAGGCGATATTCAATCTTTTCCGCAGAGTCGTCCGTCGGCGCGCGCCCGCAGCGGCGGAAGGGGAGGCTCCGGCGGGCGCGCTTCCGGAAGATGCGTTATCCGCAGATCCGGATCATCCCGATATCCGAGCGGACGGCGGAAACAATTTGCATGACGAAGGAAAAGAATAGCAAAGATAAGACCGCGGAACAGCCGCGGGCTTTGTTTTTGCGGCGAGAAGAGGGAAAATTTTCAAAATCTCTTTACACGAGGCGGGATTTGTTATATAATAGTTTCCAGAGGAGTGTTTATGCGTACCGTATTCGGAAGTTGGACATACATCTTTAAGAATATTTTGTTTCTGCTGCCGTTTGCGGTCATACCGGCAGTTTTCCTTTCGCTCTCTCTCGACTATAACTGCATTCATGCGGTATGGTCCGGGTTTTTTACGGGGGATCCCCGTGCGGAATTTTTGGAATATCTGCATGCGTGGAGTTTCCTGCGCATCGACGACTGGCTCGGCGCGGTGTACAGCCTGCTTGCAATCGTAACGGTAATTCCTGCGTTTTCCGTTTTGCTCTGTTTTGTCGAAAAGCACATGCGTCTTGGAAAGCGAACGATGAGCGGGCTTTGGAATCAGACGAAGAATATCCTGCCGTCGGTGGCGGTGTATGTGCTCCTTATGGTCGTGGTGTATGAGATTTGGGCGATCGTGCTTTCGGCGGTGCTTTTTGCCGTTGCGAGCGTTCCGAACGTTCCTGCAATTTATGTACTTTCCATCATTGCGATGGCGGCTTTCGGCTTTGCCCTCATTTATCTGGCGACCATCCTCTATCTTTGGTTGCCGTGCAAGCAGATGACCGGTTTCCGTTTTTTTGAGGCACTCCTGTACTCTTATCGTCTGATGGTAGGCGTACGCGGGAAGCTGCTTCTGTCGTTTGCGATATCCGTGATCGGAATGTTCCTGATTCTCGTTCTGTGTTCGCTTCTTCCTTATGCCGCGTATCATATAATTGCGGTCGTCTTATTTTTCTTCCTGTTCCTGAATTTCGGGATCCGTATGGAAACGCTCTATTTTGAGACGGATAAGCTGGACAGAGAGGATATTTTGCGTCATAAATGGGAGTACTGAAATGCGGTTTCGAAATGCCTTTCATATCACGATCGATAATTTCTCCAGCGCTTTCAAGCTGCTCGTCTATCGGCTGATCGTCAGCGTGCTGACGCTCAGCCTCGTCTATGTCATTCTGGAACTTGCGCTGAGCGTTATTGTGACGAGCACTGAAGTGGATATGCTTGTCGGTTTGGTCGGAGAGTTTTTTCGCGCACTTGTGAGCGGAGACAGCGCGCGGCTATCCACATTCCAGAGCGATTTTACATCGGCTATTGCCGATGTTCTCGTGCTCATTGCCGAAAATGGCGGGGCGATCGCGGGCGCGGTCGTCGGTGTATGCCTTATCTATCTTCTGTCCCGGTTTCTGAACGGGCTTTCGCATTTTGCCGCGGCAAGCATTATGAACGATCGCATGAGTGCTTTTTCGCGCACGACGTTCTCTGAGGCATTCTTCCGCAATATCGGCAGTGCGGCGCTCTATGAAGTCATTTATGTCCCGATCACGTTTGTTTACGACGCGATCACATTGCTCGCTTGCTGGTTTTTGTTCTTCTACCTTCCGTCTCTGTTCCCGTCGTGGGGGTTCCTGTCTGTGCTGATTGCACTGTCGCTGACAGTGGCGGTGTATCTTTGCATGCAATCTTTAAAGCTGACGTTTGTATCGGCGTGGATTCCTTCCGTTTTATCCGGGAAAACGTCGGTTGCAAAGGGGATGTCGGTTTCTTTCCGCAGCCGGAAAAACTTGTTGCATCGTTTTGCAAGTTTCCTCGTGGCGAATTATATTATCGTTGTCGTCAATCTTGTCTTTATGTTGTTTACATTGGGGAGCGCGGGTCTCATTACCGTACCGCTTTCCTATCTCTTCCTGCTATCGATACAGTTTGTGCATTACTACGAGGATGGGGGCAGGAAGTATTTCGTTTCCGTGAATAATATTGCGGGGAATACGCAGTCCGAATATCCGACAGGAGATTCGTTGGAAGAGATCAACAAGAAGATCAATGCTTCTTCGGAAGAGAGGACGGCAGCATCCGAAAAAGAGGATGCTGCAGAAGAAAATTAAAATCGGGAAAATGTGCGGCGCGATGCGTCGGAGCATAAACAATAAGGAGTGGAAAGTATGAGTTATCAGAGCATCTATGAGGCATGGCTTGCTGATCCCCGTCTCGCTGCGGCGGATAAGGCGGAGTTGGAGAGTATCGCTTCGGACGAAAAGGAGAAAGAATATCGCTTCGGCGGTGAGCTGGAATTCGGTACGGCGGGAATGCGCGGAATTATCGGCTGCGGCATGAATATGATGAACGTATATACCGTCATGCGCGCTACGCAGGGACTTTCCGAATATATCAAGACGCTTCCGGCGTCTGATCAGGCGAAAGGCGTCGTCATCTCTTACGATACGCGGAGAAACTCCCGTCTGTTTGCAGAGAAGGCTGCCGGCGTACTTGCCAAGAACGGCATTAAAGCATATCTCTTTGACGATGTGCATCCTGTTCCGATGCTCTCCTATGCGGTGCGCTATCTGGGGACGATCGCAGGTATTATGATCACCGCGTCGCACAACCCTAAGGAATATAACGGCTATAAAGTTTATGGAGAGGACGGTGCGCAGATGTCGCCCGAGGCAACCAAGATCGTTGTCGGCTTCATTGAGAAGATCACGGACTACCTTTCCGTCGCGGGGGATGAAACAAGTTCTCTGATCGTGCCTGTCCCCAAGGAAGTGGACGATACCTATATCGAGGCTTTGAAAAAGCTCACGCTCTCCAAAGAGGCGGTCGAAAAGTGCGGCAAGGATCTGAAGCTCGTCTACACGCCCGTACATGGCTCCGGTTACGTTCCCGTTACCCGTATTCTGAAGGAACTGGGGATCAATGTCACCGTCGTGGAAGAACAGACGACGAAGGATACCGAGTTCTCCACCGTCGCCGTTCCCAATCCCGAATTCAAAGAGACGCTTTCCATGGGTATTGCGCTCGCGAATAAGATCCGGGCAGACGTCGTGTTCGGCACCGACCCCGATTCCGACCGTCTGGGCGTCGCAGTCAAGAACGAAAAGGGCGAATTTGTCGCGCTCTCCGGGAATCAGGTCGGTATTTTGCTTCTTGACTATATCCTCACCCGCCTGAAGGAGGAGAACGCGCTGCCGGCAAACGCGGCTGTCGTCAAGTCCTTCGTTACGACGGGCATGGCGAAGGCAATCTGTGCCGACTTCGGCGTCGCGTTGTTTGAAACGCCCGTCGGTTTCAAGTTCATCGGCGAGAAGATCAAACAGTGGGAGGCGGACGGCTCGCATACCTATGTGTTCGGCTTCGAAGAATCCTGCGGATATCTGCGCGGTACGCATGCGAGGGACAAGGACGCAGTCGTTGCTTCTATGCTGTGCGCCGAGATGGTCTGCTACTATACTTATATCGGTAAGACGGTATGGGGAAGACTTCAGGAGATCTACGCAAAGTATGGTTTTGTGTTGGATAAGAATGTTTCTATCCAGTACTCAGGACTGAACGCGATGAAGGAGATGAATGCAGTCGTCGATGCGCTTAAGACGGTCAGCGTCGATAGTTTTGGACCTTTCAAGGTGGAGGCGGTGCGCGACTACTCGGCTTCTGTCCGCCGCACAGCGGACGGAAAGTCGGAGACGCTTGACATTCCCAAGTGCAACTGCGTCTATTACGAGCTGGAGGGAGGCTCGTTCATCTGCGTACGTCCTTCGGGGACGGAGCCGAAGCTCAAGATCTATTACTCCGTGAAGGCTGCCTCTGAAGCGGATGCCGAAAAGGCGCTCGAAGAGGCAAAGGCAGCGGTCAAGGTGTTGTTGGACAGTGTAAAGAAATAATTTGTGGATTTTGCGCCCCGCACGGCAACCGCCGTGCGGGGCGCCTGTATTCTATGCCTGTGTGCGGCACAGAGCTTCGTCGTGCGGTGCATTTTCTCTGTTTTTCGGATGTTCCTTGTGGAACGGGGTGCATGCAATAAAAACCCGTCCGCCGCGGCGGACGGGTCGGGACGAAAAGCGCAGGATATCGTATTTATTTTACTTTTTTTTGAAATATTTACGCGATGAATTGCCGAACATGTTGACATTGTGCGTTTCGGTCTGTATAATGGAATCTGTAAAAGGGGGTCTGATATGATCTATCTTAAAGATTTCAGACAGGGGCGGATTTTATATGAGGCGCTGGATTCGGATGTGCGTCTCGGCATCCTGGAGGAGTTGTTGGAGAACAAAGAGCTGAATCTTGCCTATTTTGCCAAGCGGTTTGATGTCTCTAACGGTGCTATTACTGCACATGTTAAAAAACTGCATGCGGCAGGGCTCATCGAGATTTCTACTTCTTCCGGGATTCGCGGCACGCAGAAGATTTGTTCGCTCGCTGCAGATAAGATCGTCATAGATTTTCTTTCTCGCCCCCATGAGGAGGGAAGAGTGGAATCCGCGAGCATTGACGTCGGGCAGTATGCCGATTACGAGGCGCATCCTACCTGCGGTATTGCAACGCGTGAGCATATTGTCGGAAGATTTGACGATCCTGCTTGCTTTTCCTATCCGGAGCGCTTTCATGCGGGCATCCTTTGGATGGCATATGGGTTTGTGGAATATTTTATTCCGAACTACATCGCTGAGGATGCGGAGTTGGCGGAAGTCCAGATCTCTTTGGAAGTCGCTTCCGAAGCGCCGGGTTATGTCGCCTATTTTCCGAGCGATATCCATTTTCTTCTGAACAATAAGCTTCTCGGTATCTATCAGAGCAAAGGGGAATATAACGACAGGACGGGGACGGTAAGTCCTTCCTGGTGGTATGGAAATCTCGGTCAATACGGTAAGAAGGTTGTGATTGCGGTCAATGAACACGGGAGTTTTTTCGGAGGGGCAAAAGTTTCTCAGACGAAACTCTCCGATCTTGCGATCTCTGCGGGCAGTCAGATCCGTTTTCGTGTATCTGTGCCGGAGGACGCCAACCATCGCGGTGGTTTTACGCTCTTCGGAAAGGGCTTCGGGGACTATGATGCGGGGATCGAGTGTAAATTTATCTTTAAATAAGTTTATCGGGTGCATATTTCTTCGTCAATTGCCTGATGCGGAGCTGCACTTAAAATCCCGAAGCACACATTCCCTGTCTGCTTACCTACGGCGCTTTAGGAAAGTTTAGCAATACAAAAAATATATCACATTCAGGTCAAATTATGGATATTCAGCGATTATCGGCAAAATTCGGCATCAATGCGGAATACGTCAGAGAGGGGACGTTCCCCGTCTTCGAACGGCGCATTGCGGGTAAAAAAGTGCTTCTTGTCGCCGATCAGACGACACAGCGGTTTCTGCCCCGCATAGAGCCTGTCGTGCGCGCTTCGGCGGCATATTGCGGGACGTTCATTTTGCCCGAGCGCGAGCCTGTGGCGGATAAGCCCACCGTCGCCGCCGTCTCTGCGGCAGGGGAGGGGTACGACTATCTGCTCGCAGTGGGCGCGGGCACGCTCAACGATCTGTGCAAGTATGCGGGATTTCTGACCCACCGATCAAGCGGCGTGTATGCGACGGCGCCGTCGATGGACGGCTTCACCTCGGGCGTGACGCCCCTTATCGAGGACGGGTTCAAGATCACCCGTCCCGCGCAGACGGCGTCCGACGTCCTCATCGATCCTGTCCTTCTATGCAAGGCGCCCCGCATCATGATCGGCGCGGGCGTGGGGGATATCCTCGCCAAGTACTGCTGTCTCACCGACTGGCGCATCTCCTCCTATCTCACGGGCGAGGTTTACGGGGAGGAGGCGGCTTCGCTCATGTATGACGCCGTCCGCGCCTGCGACGAGAGCATCCCTGCCCTGCAGCGCGGCGAGGCGGCGGGCGTGGAAAAGCTCATGGAAGCGCTGCTCGTCTCCGGATACGCAATGGTGATTGCGGGCAACTCCCGCCCTGCGTCCGGCGCGGAGCATCACATGAGCCACTTCCTGGAAATGGACTTCCTGCGCCGTGGCAAGCACATCCCGCTGCATGGCGTCAAGGTGGGGCTTGGGACGATCGTCTCTCTCTATCTATATGAGACGCTCAAGAGCCGTCCCGTGTTCGAGGGCTGTGAGCGCGTCTATGCCGAGGCGGAAAAGCTCCCCGGGCATGCCTATGCGGAAGAGGTGCTTGCTTCTCTCGGCTGTCCTACGCGCTTCTCGCAGCTGGACGTCGGGGCGGACACCGTGCGCCGCATGTTCCTGGAGGCGTACAAGATCCGCGACCGCTTCACCATTCTCACCCTGTACTGCACCAAGGGCTGGATGGACACCGTCGCCGACGAGCTGATGGAGAGGTTCTTTTGATGAAGGTCGGCATCTCCACCGCGTCGCTCTTTCTGCGCAAAAACAATGAAGAGGCGCTGCCGCTCTTTGATCGGTGGGGCGTTCCCTGCGCCGAGGTGTTTCTGACTTCCTTCTGTGAATATGCGCCCGCCTTTGCGCGCACGCTGGCGGCTGCAAAGGGAGGAGTTGAGATTCACTCCGTGCACGTCCTCAACACGCAGTACGAGCCGCAGCTCTATGCCGAGCATCCGCGTGTTTTGGAGGACGCCTACGGCTGGCTTAAGGAGGTATTGGCGTCGGCGAACATTCTGGGCGCGCACAATTATACCTTCCACGGCATCGCGCGCTTAAAGCGTACCTTCCGCGAAAACTGGCAGCGCTTTTCCGCCCTGACGGCGCAGATCTATGAGACCTGCCGCGCGGCGGGCGTGCGGCTGTGCTACGAAAACGTCGAATGGGCGTTCTATAACCGCCCGGGACTGTTTGCGCTGCTGAAAAAGGATTGCCAAGGTCTCGGCGGCGTGCTGGATATCAAACAGGCGCGCATTACGGGCTATGACTGGCGGGAATACCTCGCCGACATGGGGAGTAACCTTGCGACCGTGCACGTCAGCGATGTGACGGCAGAGGGCAAAATGTGCCTTCCGGGACAGGGTGTCTTTGACTTTGCGGAACTGTTCGCGCGGCTTCGGGGCATCGGGTTCGACGGCGCGGTGCTCATCGAAAATTACGCCCGCGACTATGACGAGCCGGAAGAGCTCCGCCGTTCCTTTGAATATCTCGCCGACCTTGCGGCAAAGGGGTAAGAATGAAAAAGATTGATTTGTACGAGGCATTTGGAGTTCCGCGCGGTGAGGCGCGGCAGGGGTATCTCGCCTGCTATACGCATACGCCCATGCGCGAGATGGCGCGCCGCAGGACGCATCCCGCCATTCTCGTCATACCGGGCGGTGCGTATGCGATGATTTCCGAGCGCGAGAGTGAGCCCGTCGCTCTTCAGTTTCTTGCAAGGGGGTTTGACTGTTTCGTGCTGACCTACGATGTCGCGCCGTTGCATTATCCCGTCCAGCTGTTGCAGGCGGGCATGGCAATGGCGTATTTGCGCGATCACGCCGCGCAGCTCGGCATTGACGGCGGGCATATTGCCGTCATGGGGTTCTCTGCGGGCGGGCATCTTGCGGGATGTCTGACGCTGTTATGGGACGATCGCGCGCTGCTTCCCCTTGGGGACAGGTCGCGCCTTCGTCCCGATGCCGCGGTGCTTGCTTACCCCGTCGTGACGAGCGACAAAGCTTTTTGGCACGCCGACTCCATGCGCAATTTCTGCGCGGATGCGGTGCCGCACGAGGCGTATTCTTTGGAAAAGCATGTGTGGTCCGATGCGCCGCCCGTCTTTTTGTGGGCGACGGCGCAGGACAGGCTTGTGCCCGTACAGAATACGCTGCTGCTGTATGACGCGCTGCTCAGGGCGGGTGTCAGCGCAGAACTGCATGTGTTCGGGCAGGGCGATCACGGGCTGTCCACGGCGGATGCGGAGATCAACGACGGGCTGGAAGAACTCTGCGCCCACGTCGCGCATTGGTTGGATCTGGCGACGGAGTTTTTGAAGGCGCAGGGATTTGCGGTCAAGTATTAAATTAACGATAAGAAATACACAGGGACGAATGTAAGTTTGTCCCTTTTTTGCCGCAATTCTATAATGTCAACTTATATGCAATATAAGCAATACTGCACGACATAAGCAATGGAAATACGTTCTTTAGGGTGGTTTGATTGTGTTTGGCTGCCGAATTTGGTATAATAAAGGGCAGAATCAAATCCCGCTGCACGATCGGGCGGAAAAAGGAGAAAATTTTTTTATGGATTACGTCGAAAGAGTGTTGGCTGAATTGAAGGCGAAGAACCCGGGCGAACCCGAGTTCCACCAGGCGGCTACGGAGATCCTCAACGGGCTGCGTCCCGTCGTCGCAAAGCACCCCGAGTATGAGAAGGCGGCGCTTTTGGAGCGCTTTGTCGAGCCCGAGCGCGTCATCATGTTCCGCGTGCCGTGGGTGGACGATGCGGGTCAGGTGCACGTCAATAAGGGCTACCGCGTCCAGTTCAACAGCGCGATCGGTCCCTACAAGGGCGGGCTTCGCTTCCATCCCTCCGTCAACCTCTCCATTATCAAGTTCCTTGGACTTGAGCAGATCCTCAAGAACAGCCTGACGGGGCTTCCCATCGGCGGCGGCAAGGGCGGCAGCGACTTCGACCCCAAGGGCAAGTCGGACAACGAGATCATGAAGTTCTGCCAGAGCTTTATGACCGAGCTGCAGCGTCATATCGGGCAGGATACTGACGTCCCCGCAGGCGACATCGGCGTCGGCGGCAGAGAGATCGGCTATCTGTTCGGGCAGTATAAGCGCATCCGCGACGAGCACGTCGGCGTCCTGACGGGCAGAGGACTTTCCTACGGCGGCAGCCTTGTACGCACCGAGGCGACGGGCTACGGGCTTGTGTATATCACCGAGGAGGCGCTCAACGCGCGCGGTGACAGCCTCAAGGGCAAGACGGTGGTCGTCTCCGGTTCGGGCAACGTTGCGATCTATGCGAGCGAAAAGGCGCAGCAACTGGGCGCAAAGGTCGTTGCGCTGTACGATTCCAACGGCTATATCTACGACAAGGAAGGCATCAAGCTGGATGTCGTCAAGCAGATCAAGGAAGTCGAGCGCGCGCGCATCAAGGTGTATGCGGATCGCGTGCCCGGCGCAGAGTATCACGAGGGCTGCAAGGGCATCTGGTCCATTCCCTGCGACGTGGCGCTTCCCTGCGCGACGCAGAATGAGATCGACGGCGAGTCCGCAAGGCTGCTCGTCAAGAACGGCGTGAAGTACGTTGCGGAGGGCGCGAATATGCCCACCGACCTTGAGGGCATCGAGGTGTTCCAGAAGGCGGGCGTCGTGTTCCTGCCTGCAAAGGCGGCGAATGCGGGCGGCGTTGCGACGAGCGCGCTGGAGATGGCGCAGTCGAGCGGCAGACTGTTCTGGACGTTCGAGGAAGTGGACGCCAAGCTCAAGAACATCATGGTGAACATCTACCACAACATGGACAAGGCGGCAAAGGAGTACGGCTGCGAGGGCGACTATGTCACGGGCGCCAACATCGCGGGCTTCATCAAGGTCGCCGACGCCATGATGGCACACGGCATTGTCTGATTGAAGGGACAAAAGAGGTCTTGCAGGAGTTGCAAGGCCTCTTTTGTTCGTTTGCCGTTCAAACAGTTGCGCCCGCTTTGCGGTTGTGTTATACTGGTGGCAATATCAAAGGAGATCGTTATGGAGCAAGAACAAGATCATAAGACGCAGGATATCGTTCAGCTCACGGACCCGCCCGATGGCGGGCAGAAAGGGCTTGAAGAGGAAGAAGCTGCTGCCGAGACGCGTGTTGAGCGCGAAAAAGTGGGGGTAAATGAGGCAAAATCGCCGGAAAATGAGCCCGATCTGACCTATAAAAACGGCGGAGAAATCGCCAAGGCGGGCGTTTTGGGGTTCTTTATCGGACTTGCGGTCATCGTTCCCGGGGTGAGCGGTTCGACGGTTGCCATCATCTTCAAGCTGTACCACAAACTTTTATATGCGCTCGGGAACGTTGTCAGGAAGTTCAAGCGATGCGTGAAGTTTCTCATCCCCATCGCCATCGGGCTGGTCATCGGCTTTGTGCTCGGATTTCTCGCGATCCAGCGGCTCATCGACATCAGTCCGTTCACCGTCATCGGGCTGTTCGCGGGGCTGATGCTGGGCGCCTTCCCCGCCGTATTGGACGAGGTGAAAGGGGAGAAAAAGTCGCCGCTGCGCCTTGCGCTCTTTGCAGTCGGACTGCTCATTCCCGTTGCGATCGCACTCATTTCAGTGTATGGTTCTGAGGGGGTGCGCTCGCTCGAAAATCTGAATGTCGGGCACTACATTCTCTTTCTCGTGCTGGGCTATGTTGTAGCGATCACGCAGGTTGTCCCCGGGCTGAGCGCCACGGCGCTGCTGATGGCATTCGGGTACTTTACCCCCATTATGCAGTCGGTGCACTTGAGTTACTGGCAGGAAAATCCCGCCGTATTCGGCGTCTATGCCTGTCTCGCCGTGGGGTTCCTCTTAGGACTTGTGACGTTCTCCAAATTGCTCACAAAGCTGTTTGAAAAGCGCAGAGCGCCGGCGTTCTTCGTCATCTGCGGGCTGTCCCTTGGCTCGATCGTGACTATGTTCTTCAATCCCGACGTGTACGCCGTCTATCAGGCGTGGGGGATAGAGCTCAACGTGCTTGACCTCGTTTTAGGGCTCGTTCTGTTCGTTGTAGGGGTCGTTATTGCCTATCTGTTTGTAAAATATGAACGTAAAAAGAGTACTATGCCAAACATACTACATCGCAAATAGCCAAAATAGCTGCATAAAATGGCGCGCCGCCTGCGATTTTTACCGCAGGCGGCGCTTTATATGTTAATTTAGGCTTTTAGTGCCGATTTTGCAACATTTTACCCTGCATTTTCGTCTGAAATGCCGAGTATTTTCAGGATTTCGTTTGCAATCATAGTACTATGCGTGACATAACTATCGTGATTGTGCCCTTTCAGCACCTTGAGCGGGCAATTTATGACCTTGGCGAGCCACTTGCTGTGCTCCTTTCGCACAACGTCATGTTCGCCCGCCAGAAGATAGACGGGCACGGAGATCGCGGCGAGCGCGCGCTCGTCCATGTGCGGCTCGGTGAGCATGAGCGAAAGAAGGGGATCGTGCTTCCTCGCCTCGGCGGCGCGGATCTCAGCGAAAAAGTCCTCGGTCAGTCCCTCGGGGCAGGCGTTTGCGCCGCTCGCGATGACGCGGGAGACAAGGTCGGGCCGCTGCTGCGCGATGAGCAGCGCCGTGATACCTCCGTCCGAAAAGCCGTACAGCATAGGTCGCGCAAGCCCGAGCGCTTGGATAAAGCAAATGACGTCTGACGCCATGTCCTGATAGTGGTATTCGGAAACGGTCGAGCTTGCCCCGTGCCCGCGCGTGTCAGGGGTGTAGACGGTGAAACAGCGCGACAAAAGGCTCGCCGACTCGTCAAAGATGGCATGCGTCTCCCCGTTGCCGTGCAGCATGAGAAGGGGTGCGCCGCTGCCGCGAACTTCATAAAAAATGTCGATACCGTTGCAGTGTACGATCATGCAAAATTCCTATCCTTTGCGTTCAGTATATTGATTTTATCATACCATGCCGCAGGCGGGCTGTCAATCATATTTTGTTTCCTGTTTCCCTCGATTGTTTTTCCAAATGCTGCCTTTTTGTTTGATAAAAGTTTTTCGATATGGTATAATGCCATCGGAAATACATTGAGGAGAACACTATGTTACAGGTCAACGGAGTCAGCCTGCAATACGGCAGCAAGAAGCTGTTTGAGGACGTCAACTTAAAATTCACGCCGGGCAACTGCTACGGCATCATCGGCGCGAACGGCGCGGGCAAGTCCACCTTCCTGAAGGTCTTATCGGGCGAGATCGAGCCCAACAAGGGGGAGGTCATCCTCGGCAAAAACGAGCGCATGTCCGTGCTTGCGCAGAACCAGAACAAGTACGACTTTGAGACGGTGCTTCGGACCGTCATGCTCGGGCATAGGCGCCTTGTGGAGATCATGGACGAAAAGGACGCCCTCTATGCCCATGCCGAATTTACCGAGGAGGACGGCGTGCGCGCGTCCGAGCTGGAGGCGGAGTTTGCCGAGCTCGGCGGCTGGGAGGCGGAGAGCGAGGCGCAGACGCTTCTCAACGAGCTGGACATTCCCGAGGAATATCACTATATGACGATGGGCGAACTGGACGCCAAGCAGAAAGTCAAGGTGCTGCTCGCACAGGCGCTGTTCGGCAATCCCGACGTCCTGCTCCTCGACGAGCCGACCAACAACCTCGACTTAAAGACGGTGCGCTGGCTGGAAAACTATCTGCTGGACTTTGAGAACACCATCATCATCGTCTCGCACAACCGCCACTTCCTCAACAAGGTCTGCACGCACATCTGCGACGTGGACTTCGGCAAGATCAATCTGTATCTGGGCAACTACGATTTCTGGTATCAGACCTCGCAGCTGCTGGCGCGTCAGCAGAAGGACGCCAACAAGAAGGCGGAGCAGCGCGCCGCCGAACTCAAGGAGTTCATTGCGCGCTTTGCGGCGAACGCGTCCAAGTCCCGTCAGGCGACGTCCAGAAAGAAGGAGCTGGAAAAGCTGACCATTTCCGACTTCAAGCCCTCTCTTCGCAAATATCCCTTCATCGACTTCAAGTTCGAGCGCGAGATCGGCAACGACATCCTCGCCGTCGAGGGTCTGACCAAGGCGGGGTACTTTGAGAATATCTCCTTCACGGTGCAAAAAGGGGACAAGATCGGCATTCTGTGCGACAAATCGACGTCCGTCACCATGCTCTACGATATCCTCATGGGCAAAGCGGAGCCGGACGCGGGCACAGTAAAATGGGGCAAGACGATCTCTGCTTCCTACTTCCCGCAGAACAACAGTGAGTATTTCGACGGCTGTTCGTTGACGCTCGTGCAGTGGCTCTCGCAGTTCTCCAAGGACCACTACGAGGAGTACCTGCGCGGCTGGCTGGGGCGCATGCTCTTCTCGGGCGAGGAGGCGCTCAAGGAGGCGAAGGTGCTCTCGGGCGGCGAGAAGGTCAGGTGCATGCTCGCCAAAATGATGCTGGAAGGGGGAAACTTCCTCATCTTCGACGAGCCGACCAACCATCTGGATCTCGAGTCCATCACCTCGCTCAACAACGGGCTGACGGCGTTCAAGGGCTGTATGCTGCTTACCTCGCACGACCAGGAGCTGATGAACACCGTCTGCAACCGCATCATCGTCCTGGACGGCGGCAAGGTGTTCGATAAGAACGTGACCTTCGACGAGTATCTTGACATGACGGGGAATTGATTTCTCATTGGATAGCAGCAGGCGTAAATCTGTTTACAATGAATCAAGCAGGTGTCAAATCGCCGGCAAAACTTATAAGGAAAGATGCACGGGATTTCTCGTTTTAATGACTCTTAAGGCGCGGCCCCCCGGGAGTTTAGCGGCCGCGGGCCCCGGGGGGCCACACCGCGAAAAGAAGGCCCCGCGGGTGGGAATGCCGGGGGGATTTTTTTTTAACAAAACAAAAAAA
>ERZ1090879.171-NODE-171-length-44437-cov-23.712654_pt1 | contig 44437 bp, 42 predicted proteins | sample MGYA00478472_ERZ1090879 | MGnify/ENA primary metagenome ERZ1090879 (study PRJEB33644, sample SAMEA5815723) | chicken gut metagenome | biome: Chicken; feature: Gastrointestinal Tract; material: Caecum | place: Ireland | collected 2019-01-01 | study: A study of the... | reverse complement strand
GAGATGACGTCGAGTCTCGTGGGCTCGGAGATGTGTATAAGAGACAGGGGTTATCTTGGATGCTAAAATTTTTGTAAGCATATGCCATGTTTATGTCTACATACTTGTCATCAAATTTTAATCCTTTTATATCTTGCGGACTTATCATATCCACTTCAAAGATAGATAATATGCTACTTATAAAATGTGATACCAAATACGTGTAATCTCCAACCCATACTGATATATTATCATTATAACTTCCTATTTCAGTTTCAAAAATCTTCTGCGCATACAAATGGTAGTTACCAATTAATATCCCGTTAACGGTATGCAAAAAATAGTTATTCACTTCTCGCACTAAATGCACTTTAGATAGAGGGTACGCTTTTTTATAAAACTTTTCATACTCATTTTTATTAAAATCATTCAAAGCACAATATTGTTTCAAATTGAACTCTGAATACAACTTTATACCCATAGATCTAAAGTGATTGAGTTTTCTAATGTCGTCTTCTAATTCACTATCAATTTTAATTATTCCATTTCTTTTTAAAAACTTATTCCCTTCGTACACCAACATGCTGATATAAGGTAAAACATTGGTTATACCTGGATGGACTGATTTATTGTCCATACAATGCCTTATATAGTAAAATATGGACTTGTAGTCATGCAAAATGCAACCGATTGTGTAGTGTGTAAATTCAGAAATATTCATTCAATAATGATTCCTCTCGACAACTATTTACTTAATTGTAACATGAATCGCGAAGCTTTCAAGGCAGAACAACTTATTTAATTCTGTTTTTGTCTTTCGGGGAGGTGGGTATCGGGGGTGTTGGCGCGGGTCAAGGGCAAAAGATTTGCTTTTGACTGTAACGCCCGATATCCTCACGCAAGTCTTTTGCTCTACCCTTGACCGCTTTGCCGCCCCCGATTTTCTCCTTGTTGTCGAAAGACAAATCCAAAGACAAGGAGATTTTCTTATGAACAACGAATTTACCCTTCCCGTTACTTACCCGTCGGTTACCCGTAACTTACCCGAAGTGACCAAATTACCTACCGTCACTTACCCGCAGGTTTCTCGCGGACGGGCGGCAGACTGCTCTATACTGCAACCGAAGGCGAAAAGGAAAAGCCGCACGCAAAGCAAGAAGCTTACCGGTTCGCTTTCGAATACGCAAAAAGGAGGAGAAATATATGACGGAAGCGCGCAGAAAAAATACGGTTCGAGAAAGAGGCGACGAACACAAATCGGTGCGGTTAGAATACGGAAAAACGGACTTTCGGGACATATACGGAACGGTCACTTGAACGACATCAGAATCGAAGAACTCATCACCGCGGAAGCGCGGCGGCTGAGCGAACAATTCGGCAAAGCATTCCTCGACTGCGAGGACATCGTGAAGCTCACGGGACTCGGACGCGACAATGTGCGAGGGCTTATGCACAAGCGTTGTTTCCCCGTGGTGAAAGCGGGCAACAGACAAGTGGTGAGCATACTTGCATTCGTCACCTGGCAGATGACGGAGTATCTGAAAGGAGAAAATTCTTATGGCAAACTCAAAATCTAAAGCGAAAAAGAAAAAGGTCGTCCGCCGCGGGAAAAACGAGGGTTCAGTATACCAACGGAACGACGGACGGTGGTGTGCCGTAGTATCTCTCGGATACGACAGCGACGGAAAACGCGTGCGCAAAATCTTTTACGGCTGGACGCGCTCCGAAGTCGCAATGAAGATGACCGCCGCACTGGGCGAAAAACTCAACGGCGGTCACGCTTCCGTCATCAACGACGATTTGCGGACATTGATACACGACTGGCTTGTGACATTCAAGCAGGCGAACGTCAGCCCGCGCACTTTCGAGACCGCGGAGATGCTTGCAAAGCTCCACGTCTACCCTCACATAGGCGAGCTCAAACTCGCGCAGGTCACTCCGAACATCATTCAGGGCGTGTTAAACAAAATGCTGGTCGCGGGATACTCGCTGGCGTATGTGCGCAAAGTCAAATTCCTGCTCAATCAGTTTTTCGCCTACGCGAAGGCAAATCGGTTCATCAACGACAATCCCGTATCGGAGTGCATTGTCAAATCCACGCCCGAACACAAGGAACGCAAACAGGAAACGTACAAGGCTATTCCGATTGAAATCCGCGAGTATTTCCTCGAAGTCATCTCGAAAAACGACTTCATGAAGGCGTTGTGTATGGTGCAGATGTTCGCGGGATTGCGCATCGGCGAAGCACTTGCGCTGAAATGGAAAAACGTGGATTTTGACAACGGCATCATCTCAATCGACTCCGCCGTCACCGAATTGCCCGTACGCAACTCGGAAGGCAAAATCGTAGACCACCGCACCGTAATTTCGGACACCAAAACGGCGGCAAGCGTGCGCGAAGTGCCTATGCCCAACATACTGAAAGCCACTCTGCTCGAATGGAAGAAATCCCGTTGGGTGCAACAGCGCACGACAGGCAAGTCTTTTATCGGTCCGAACGATTTGGTGTTTGCCAACAACGAAGGCGAATTGCGGACATACACCGGCACAAAGACGATATTCCAACGCCTTATGCGTCAGAACGGATTGGCGCCGTACAAGCTCCACTTCCATTCCTTGCGGCACACATATTCAAGTATATTCTTTGAGTCGCGCGAAAACCCGAAGGTCATCCCGATGCTTCTCGGTCACAAAGACGTCACGACGACAATCCGCACCTACAACAGCGTTGACCGTTCCTACTTCAAGCAAGCCGTCGACAAACTCGACTCGAAATTCCATTTCGACGACGACTGAAAAGGCAACGGCTCAACATTATAACAATCAATTTCGATAAATCTTGCTTCCTGCACGTTACTCATGTGTATTTCAAGAATGTATTTACAAACAGGCGGCAAGATTTTGGCTACATAAAAGACATGGAAAAGAATCGAGCTATATTAATTTTTCGTCTTAAATTGAGCCGAATTGCCGACACGTTGACCGATACCTTCCAAAGCAAGCGGGCTTCCACGTTCGGGGCGTCTCGTCATCGCTCAATTTTTCATTGCTTATCTTCCTGTCCGACGCTCCTGTATATACTGTTTTTCAACATTACCGCATTCATCAAGGTAGCATCAACGCCACATTTTTCAGCCTGCGCCACCAGTGCCGCCACATCTTTGGGCAAACAGTTTCCTCCGTATCCGCGGTTATCTTCATAGACGAAAGTGTGACTGCTGCCGATACGCGGATCGGCTACCCACATTTCTCGCACAACATTGTAATTGGCTCCAAGGGCGCACGCGATGTCAAACATCTCGTTGCAAAATGTCACCTTTGCAGCTAAAAAAGCATTCTCCATATATTTGGCGAACTCGGCATCTTTCGCAGTTCCTTGATAAATACTGACATTGGAATTCACAACTGTTTTGTAGGTCTTTATTGCCAAATCTATTCCCCGCTGCGAGCCACCGAATGTCAGCCAATTTCTCTTGGTCAAATCAGCGAAAGGATGCGCCACCGTCTCACCGAAGTATTCAGGCTGAAAAACTATCTCCTTGTCATATTTTTCCCTCATTTTGTCCGTAAAACCGACGGGCACGGTAGAACGAATGATTATCAGCGTAACATTTAACCAACTCAACACCTCTTCCACCGCACTCGTATCACATTCACCGTTGCTTTTCGGAGGCGTCGGAACACAAATGAAGACGGTGTCGCACAAATTCAGTTCCTCCTGTGCGCCCATACCCAAAAATTTATCGTAAACTTCGGCGTCCTTAAACAGTTCAAACATTGCTTTGCCAACGTGTCCGTAGCCCACTATTCCTATTTTCATCTTTCTATTCTCCCTCGTCATTTGACCTCAAATCTTTTATGTATAACTGCGCCTTGCTCGTCCTCGCCTTTCCAGACGATTTTCTGCCCTTCAAGTTGCGGTTTTATTTCCGTCCAATCTGTGTGCGGCGTTTCAAAAAACTTGATACCGTTCAATGCGTTGCCCCTGAATTTTAATTTTCCCCTGATTTCAATAAGCGTCAGTCTGGAAAATATAAATTCTTCCTGTTTATCCGAATATCGACTCAGCTTAAACCGAAAACTATCAGCCATTTTTCGACAGATCTCATTTTCGTCGGCAATACTCACCGAGGAATTTTGCACCGTTCTCAAACTTTTGTCAATTCTCGCAATCAGTGTGCTTATATCATCGCTTGCGGACCAAAATAATGCTGCGGACGCTTCCACAACTCGCTTATATTTCACGCCCACAATCCCATTAAACAATATAATTTGAAGCCCTTTTTTCACTACATCCGCAATTTCAGAATGACGCTCCATCAAAGATTCAATCAATTCTTCAATTACGGCAATAATGAATTCAAGAGAACAGTAATACTGTTTTCCGGACTGCGAAAAAGCAAAATTATTGATTATTCCGTAATGGGCGCAGAAATTTCTCAATGCGACTGTCTTTTCAAACAGCTCTCCCGATACTCCGACGTTTTTCAACACCGTTGAAAAGTGCAGATAATTGCCGTCTTTCAATTTTAGAGAATGATAAACTTCCTCTTCCAGTCTTTGCACCATCTGCAACAATCCGCCGCTCACCGTGTCGTTGATAGTGCGCATATCGGCATCTTTGTTGCCGCTACACAGCATTAGCAAATCCTTATCCCGATAGAACTTAGGCTGATTCAACTTGTCGAAATTTACAAAATTCACATCGGTTAATTCGTCTATCTTGTGAATTTTGTTGTGCGCAAAATACGCTATTGCCATAAAAGACGGAACACGGCTGTTTAACTTAAGAAACAATTCCTCGTCTTCTATTTCCAAGCGATATTCCGAGTCATAATAACGCCCCATATTGCTCCCCGCGCTTATTGTCAAAGTGCTCCCGCCGCAATGTTTCTCCAGTTTCCCTGCAATCCCATATGCTGGCGCATCCGTTTGCTTGCGCAAATCCAGACTGAATTTTATGACACCCGAATCTTCTCCTTCCAGCGCAAGTTGAGAAAACAGCTTGCCCGCCACACTTTCCAACAAACCATCCCTCTTCTCGCCCGACGAAATCGGCAAATCATAATCGCACTTGAACACCGCCTGCAATTCTTCAGAAAGTCTCTCGCATTTCTTGTCCCAACTGTCGGACTTATAATCAGAATTCAGCGCATCTTCCAAATATCTTCTCAAGGCCTTCAGAAGAGACTTGCAATTTTCCTTTCTCATGACTGAAAGCATAATTATCAACATACCCGCAACGGTAATTACGCCATCTTTGGTATATTGCACTCCCCCGCCAAGAGCCGGAAAAACATCAAAAAATCCGACAGGCACACTAAATTTCTTTTTCAGATCTTCGAATAAAACGGCATGAATGTTTATGTTACGCAATTGCGATAGCAGAAATAAATAAAACTCCAGCCCGCTATTTATCCGGCCACCGTAGGCTTCGCCATGTGAATATTCGACATTTGCAAAATTGTCATAAACAAACGGAAATTGTTTTGCGAACAATGCCCTGTCTGCAAATTGATACAACTTGCAGATATCTGCATAATAAACCGAACGGAACATCCTTTCGAGAACAAGAAATTCACGAGCGCATGCTCCCTTAAGCTCCCTGCGCTCATTGGGTTTGATATATCGGTTGGTAATTCCGTATATTTCGTCCAAACCCGCATTCAGAAGATATGACGAACCCGCTTTATACCCCGCTCTCTTATCTCCCATAATATTTCCTCCTCGCGTTATCAAGCAAAACCGATTTTGTTGCGGCTTTGTTTTCATCGCTGTATCGCCCCGTTCGTTCCACATTTTCGAAACTGGGCTCAAAATAATACAGTGTGTCGCAAATAAACTCACACTTCCGAGCCTTGCTTATCATCGGCAGCATCACCGCGAAGTCTTCGTCTACCGTGACATACTCTCCGTCGATTTTCAAATCGGTATCTATGTCAGTGGCATCAAAAAGCCATCTGCGGAAGCACTTCGGGTGTACCCAAATATTGTCACCGTTGCGTTCCCATACGCGTTCAAACGATTTTACGCTGTACTTTTTCAACGGTTTATCATACCGAACGCAATTACCGCAGGTCAAATCAGCCCCATGCTCAAACCTGCTTACAATTACACCTATCGCATCATCGTTAACAAGAAAATCATCGTTGTCGACATTTATTACTATTGCGTTTTTATTCGTGATGACATTCTGCATTGCCACAACAAAATTCTCGAGAGCTCCGATGTTTGTATCGTTAAACAGCGCTATTGTTCTTCCTTTGAAGAAAGAATCGTTGCGCAATACAAACTTTGCATATGCTCCGCTTTCGTTTTCGGACGCGTCGTCCACATAGACGATTGAGAACCTGTCGTAGCTCTGCCTTTTAAGACTGTCGAGTAACCTTTTTAGCTTTGTAGCAGGTGTATTGCGACCCCTTATGAAAATTACCACTTCTGCCTCGGTGTGAGGGAGCCACTCGTTTACATCATCCACAACATTTACTGCTCCATATTGCCTTTCGGGCAAAACACCGCGCCCTACCATATCCCGAACTCTCGCAATGAAGTTGCTGCGACTTTTGATTTTGTTTTCGGGATGCACAAACCAAAAATCGCCTCCTTGCATTCTGACGCTTTCTCCTCGTGATAAAACGGAGTCGACTCCTCTGTGCCAAGCTAAAACAAGCCTCCCTTTATCGACACGGTTAGGGAGAGGAAGAAAATCTTTCAATTTGCAAAGGTTCAGAAAACAGCAGCGCACCTCGCATCTGCACCCCAAACGCTCGGGCTCGCGCCGCTTCAGAGCTATACTCGGAGCAACAGTAACCGCACCGTCGACAATCATTTTGTATGCTGACAAAAAATCCGCCTGACTTCCGACATGAAAAACGATATCGCTGTCTGTTTGAAAAACATACGGCGTTTTTACATTGTCAAATGCGTACAGAGTGGCAAAAAGACCCTGCCCATTTTCCGAATGTCCGTCATCGCATTCCTTTGCAAAATATTTCTCATAAACACATTTAATTTGACCATCATTTTCCGATGCGGAAATTATCCTGTCGATCAAACCGTTGTCCTTTGCTCTCTCCAATTCCCGCAACAAAATATGCTCGTCGTCCTCAGCGTATTTTCTCGCTCTCTCGCCTGTACTAGTCAGATCCGCGACAACGATTTTCTCAAAAAACCTGATGCCATTCGACAATTCCGTGACTATATGGCGCACATTATCGTAAATACAGTCGTACTCCATCGGACAGGCCTTGATCAGCAGAGTCAAATTGTCAGCCACAAACGGCTCGGCAATCTTGGTACACTCAAATATGAGAAACTCCGACGCCTCCGTAAGGTTATCCGTATCGACGCCGTCGCTCTCAAAAACATTATCTATCGTCAGGCCGTTTTCGCGCAAAAGCAGTTCATAAAATTCGATTGGACGATGAAATTCTTCGCGTTCTGCGGACGACAAGACCAGGCGTTTGACAAACCTTTGAGACTGTCCGTACTTTCCCTCGATTCCTCCCTGTCTTAAAAGCGTGTTTTTTACGCCGTTGAAAAAAGGATTACAAATACTGATAACAGCTTTGCCGCCGTTCTTTAATGCCTTAGCGATGTCGAAAACCACCATGCGGGCAGATGCGTCATCAATGCAGCACAGAACAAGGTTGCAGATTACTGCGTCAAAAGAGTTTTTCGCTATTTCGTTTCGCGTTTTCAATATCTTAACGGTCTTGTTCGCCCTGTCATTAAGGATATCCAGATCAATATCGTACACGCTTACATCGCATTTATCGGAAAGTCTATTGGCGATTTTGCATTTGCCGGCGCCGTAATCCAGCACGCGCTCGGGTTGTGTGTTATGCAGTATATCAAGTATAATATCGTCATGCAACGATTCTTTCGAGTAGGACCCCACCGCTTTCACAAGATTTTCGCATCCGCTGTTCAACGCATCGGTCAATCCGTCGTAATCCATGCAAACCAATTGCGTAAATTGCTGCTCATCGAGGAAATAATAGCGCAGCATCTGGTATGCTCTTTTTACACTTTTAGCAAATGCATCGGCAGAAAAAGGAAGTAGCGACCTACCGTAATCAATCAGCTTTATTCCATTTTCCGTTAAAATAAAATTTTCTTTTTTGAAATTTTCGAAAACTATGCCGTTTTCTTTGGCAAATCTCAGCAAATTTATTATTTCACGGCTGTGCCCGCCGGGATAAGTTTCACTTTGTTCAAACTTGTATTTGAGCACGGTGTATCCGCACACATTTAAAACATCTACTGCATACATCTGTGGGCATTGTCCTAAAAGTTGCCCTTTTTCGCACAAAAATTCAAGGTTGTCGGGAGTATTGAAAAACATTTTATACACGTTGAGAGTATCCGTAAATACGATGCCTTCCGCTCCGCTCCCTATCATTTTCACATCTTCTCTCAATCCCAATTGCGAAACTAACAAATCCTTGAATTTGTCCCGCATGCTTATACAAGCACGGCGATTCAACCTTTTTTCCATAACGGCGTGCGCCGCCATAGCGCAATATATATCGCCATACACAAGTGCAATCCTAATAAAAGCATTAATTGCCGTGTCTGCGAACAAATTTGCATATTTACCGTCTCCCGTTATTGACAACAAACCTTGTATGCGGTAATAATTTGCAACGCATTTCACAAGCCTCTTAAGATAAAAACCGCGATAGCATGCGGCAAACGTACGACTGCTTGCCTGCATACCGCACTGTCGGACGGCTTTGGTAAATGCTGCCCCTATGATATCCGCAATAAGTTTGTCCTGTTCGCGGACAATGTCAAACTCTTGTTTTTTTCTGTTGTGCAAAGTCGCAAACGGTGCGCTTGCAATCCTGTATCCCATTCTTTGCGCGGACAGCACCCAGAAATAATCGCCTCGCCTTCCCTTTCGGTCTCCCACTCGTATAGAATCATTGGACACCTTCAACAAATCTTTGTTGAAAATCAGCGTATTTCCACCGCGCCCCCGCGGTGACACGACTTCTCCGTCACGCAAGTATAAAGGACGACTGAGAGTATGCCCGGCAAAAATGTCTTTCAAGTCTCCCCTTCTGAACAATGCAAACGGTGTTTCGAGATGCAAAGAGTTGCAGTCGGACAAATCGTAGTAATAATCTGTTTTGTCTTCAAGCGGCGCAGATTGTATGGGAAAATCGGAATTGTACACATAATCCAAAAGCGAAGTGCGCAATGTGGATAATAACGGCAAGGGCGGGTCCAGACAATATTGACCTACAACGGCATCGTATTTTTCTTTGTATGTTGCTATAACCCTGTCTATGTTTATCTCGCACTCGTGCAACATGCCTCCGTCTGCGACCAATTCACTCAACTCCATATCGTCGTCGAGAATCCATATCACATCACCCGATACACTGTTATGATAAATGTATTGCTGCAGTATCGAGCGTGCTATTGCTATATCGCAGACTTTTCCGTCGGTTATGACAGTATTCGCGAGCTCTGTGTCGTCTCCCCATGAGGAACAACATCTTGCGAACTCTTCAAAACAAAACATCTTGAAATCGCAACCTGTTGCTTCCAGCGCAACGCGATATTGCTCTTTGTTCCCGCCGAAATTCAAGAACACTACTATCTCTGTGTCTACGCGACCAAGTTTGCCGATCTGTTCTATCAATCTCAATCCCAACTCGTATTCGGATGCGATAAAACCTATTATAAGGTGTCCCGCAAAAGTGTTATCGCTGAACTTTCTATTTAATGTCACATCGTCTACGGAAAACTTTGTGAGATAGTTTTCATCCACCCCGAAAACTTCGCTTGCCCGCTTAAAAAATTTGCCTTTGACCTCTTCAGCCATAAATTTACGGTACTTGTAATAGAACTTGCGCAACCCGTCGGCCTTTACGGTTTTATCGTTGGTTATGCGCGGCCTGTCGTCGCGGGCATCGGCATATACCAAATGTTCGTTCAGAACACGATATGACGGATTCAGCATCATCACGCGGACAAAAAAGTCCCTGTCGGTAGTCGAACTCATATTCTCATCGAACATTCCCGCCCGCAAAAGTACTGTCAATTTAACGAATGTGTTTGACCCCTGTATATGAGGATTGCCTGACAAAAAATCGGAGATTGAGACGCTTTGCGGTATGGAAAGGCTTTCCACGTTTTTGCCATTATCGTACAACAATCCGCTTATCAGAAAATCTTTTCCGTCAATCGAATCCTCCGCTTTTTTCAAATACTCCCTGTCCCAAATATCGTCGTCATCCAATGTGGCAATGTATATGTCGTCGACACTTTTCCCAAGCAAAATTTCTTCTTGCAGAATGCTGTATATCGCGGTATTGAGGGAACCTGCGTAATTATGTGTGGCATTATTTTCTAGAAAATCCACTTCGTTATCCGCACAAAGCCGACGTTCAAAAGTATTATCAACAGAATCGCATACGACGACTATCTTATCAGCCTTCCTTGTCTGCGACAGCACAGATATCAATGCTCTCTCGAACAGTGTCCGCCTGTTTTTAGTGGCGATGACCGCATATATCCTCATACGATTTGTTCCCCGGCTTTTATTATCTGTGCTCTTTCGGTGTCGCCGTCACACATCATGCATGCGGACGAATATTTGCCGCTGTAGAGCTTCTTCAATTCTTTTGCAAATTCACGACGAGGCAATCCGACATTTATTCCCTCATCGGCACAAAGCCCGAGTTTTGCAATAATAGCGGTTCGCGAACACAAATATATTTTTCCGTCGCAGAGCGAAACGCACCGTTTAATGCTGCACTCCTCATAACTGCTTTCTTTACGCGCTGCAATTTTCCCCATATCTCTCCATTCTTGCCCCGCTAAAAAAATGTATTTCACTCCGTTCGCCGTGAGCGCCTTGAGTAATTCCTCTCGTTTGTTTTGGGTGAATGAATAGTCACTGATTTGAACAACCGCTTTGCTGTTAGCCAAACATTCCAGAACCTCTTGGGAAGGAACAATGCTTCCGTTGGTCGCTATCCTCACCGATTTTATCTTTGGCTGAGAATCTACAAATTCAACAATACTCTTTAACTCGGGATGAAGAAAAACTTCCCCACCGTGAATTTTCAATCTGTAAATGCAATCGACTTTTTCCAATAGTAATCTCAAGTCTTCAGTTACATCTTCAAAACGCTCGTCCTCTTTAACTGTCAAATAAGGAATCAAATTTGAACAATACTTGCAACGCAAATTGCAACGTGTGGTCACAAACATTTCAACATAGGGTATCTCTATTTTGTTTAAAATATATTGCCTTAAAAACAACTCCGCCTTATGATGAAGCAGGCTGTGTTGCGGAGCAATTTTTTGTAAGTAGTGTAAACTCTCGCAATATATCTTCCGTCTCATAATACCCCTGAAAAGACAAAATCCCGACAATGGTCGGGATATCAAAATCGTTCCGATAAAACTACATAAGGATCTGCCTTATGTCGTCTCTTCGATGTCCAACATCCCTAAGCCGTTAATTTTATCTCGTGTTTGAATAATAACACATAAAACAATAAATGTCAATGCGAAGGAATAAGCCCCTAATGATGCCATTCCCTGCGTCGAAAAATGCTGACAGCCAAATGTAGCCAATGGGTGAAAAAAAGGGGGTTTTAGGGCGTTTTTGGCAGGTCTGGAAAGGGAGAGGAATTTTTGAAAAATTCAATCGAGTTTTGACAATATATCTGACAGCCAATGGGCGTTTTTCTGACAGCCAATTGAATTTTATCGATTGATTTTTGAAGTTTTGAAAAATGAAAAAAGCCCTGTAAACAGTGGCTTTTTTAAGTGGAGCTGATGGCGGGACTCGAACCCGCGACCTCTTCCTTACCAAGGTACAACCCGAAAAAAAAGGGGCATTGCCCACCGCAATATACCCCCTCCAAACATCTCAAACACCACAATATCTTGTGTTTTTTCTTCCCCCGAATTTCTCTGGCTGTCAGCCCTTTTCCCGATTTGACAGCCAAATACAGCCAATCAGAAAAATCCACATATTTTTAGACAGTTTTACAAAGAAAATTCCGTCAGTTTTTTCGGAAATAAAACGTCGCTTTTCCCTTGCCTTCCCTGCCGATAACATCCTCCTCCAACAACACTCTCAGAGCGTTTTCTACGGAAGTTTTTCCTATCGACGGCACGCGTTCCATAACGTCGTTCTTCGTGAACTTCCCTATCATATTGCCGACGGCGATTTTCACCAAATCCATGGACGAGTATTTGCCTTCGACGGCCGTCATTCTTTCTTCGAAATCCCTGTAAGCCGCCAACACCGTTCCGAGCGTGTATTTGATAAAGGAAGTAATATCGTTCTCACCAATATCCCAATTCACATCACTTTTTGCCAGCGCGTCATAATAGCTGTCCTTAGTGTTTTCGATTTTGCTTTCCAAACTGACATATTTCCCGACAACATACCCGGCACGGTACAACAGCAAAGTGGTGAGAAGCCGCGACATCCTTCCGTTGCCGTCCGAGAACGGGTGAATGCAGAGGAAATCCATAATGAACGCAGGAATGAGGATAAGCGGGTCCACTTCGCAAGCGTCCCCTGCCCTGTTAAAGCTCTCACATATCTTTTCCACTGCCGCCGGGGTTTCGAAGGGATCAAGCGGCACAAATCTTACAATCTCTTCTCCGTCCGCTTTTGTTTCCTTTACGAAATTTTGCGCAATCTTAAACCTGCCGCCTATACCTCTTTGAGAATAGCGGTACAGCACCTGATGCAGCTGCAAAATATAGGGAACCTTAATCGGGATATATTCGTAGCTCTCATGAATTAAAGCCAGAGCGTCACGGTAGCCCGAAATTTCCTCTTCGTCTCTGTTCCGCGGCATAGTCTTCTGCTCGCATAATTGCTTGATGCGGGATGCAGTGGTAATAATGCCCTCGATTTTATTGGACGACTCCGTGCTTTGTATCTTCGCAACCTCGACAAGCTTTTCAAGCGTTGCGGGTTTTTGCTTCAAATACAAAGCCTGCTTGCCCTTATATTCGTGAATTTGAGCAACCAATCCGAGGATTTCTCCATCCCACTTTATATCTCTCAATTTATCGTAATTAAAATCTCTCATGCGCTTACTCTCCTATCGATTAGCCCAATTATACTATCATTTTGGGCGATTTTCAATAGTTTATGCCACTTATTCGCCCAATTATAATTTAAAATGAGCAATCAATTATATTCTGCACAAAGTACAACACGAAACAAAAGGAAAAATACACAAATAAAAATCAGTAATAATTATGTGACCATTCGTCCCTTACGGCCAATCCTGCCAACAATTCCGCAACCACAATTGCAGAATAACACAGATTTTCAGGTTGAAGACATTTGTAGCCACACCGACGGTGGAGATAATATAAATCGTAGTTCTTAATTTTGTCCCCGTATATGGACTTTGCCACATCAAGTGTATCCAACCTGCGATTGCCGAACTCTATCCCGTATTTTTTGCCGGACTCGACCAACAAATCGTCAAACTGCTTAATATCGTACCCGACAAGAACGGCATCGCCAAGAAAGTTTTTGAAGCCAAGCAATGCTGCGTGCAAATCACATTCCCCGCTCTCGGCATCGATACGGACTTTGCCGCCCGCGCCGATGCACGGCAGACGGCGGGCGGAAACTCGGCGATAGAAACTTCCCACGGCGTTCAGACCATCAAACTTATGCCCATTGTACGCGGTCCATCCGCACACCTTGACGGCGCTTATATACAATATTTTGCTTTTGCCGTGGCGAACTACTTTGCCGACGTCCACGGCAACGATAGGTGATGTGTCTATAAGTTCAGTCAAATGCATTTCATCGTCCTCCGTCTCTTAACCACACTTTGCACAAATTTTATAATATCGGATTCTACGCGACAAAAACGCACCTGCAAAACGGATAAAGTGATTGTATGGGAGGTGCAATATGCAAGAAAACAATTCGGACAACAATCTGTCCCCGTCGCAAACCAAGAAGCCTTTGGAGGATTACTACCTCAACAACAACGGATACAACGACTCGCCGCACGTCGACGACAACGCAAGAAAGAAAAAAATCGTCGCTGTTGTCGTTGCGGTTGCCGTGGTGATTGCAATCATAATAATCATCGCCGTGTCGCTCGGAAATTCCATGGGCGGCATAGAAATCGTCGGGGAACAGCTTGTCACCGACCCTTATTACACGACAATAGGCGACTACCTCTACCCCATTGTCGTCGTCAAGGTGAAGAACACCTCGAACACCACCAAAAAGGTTTCCTTCGAAGCCAACTTCTACGCCGACGGCAACCTGATCGGAAGCGATCAGGCAAGTTATATTACGCTTGCCCCCGGCGACGAAGCCTTTCTGCACGCCCAGAGCGACAGAGGCTACCGCATGTGGTCCTCTCACGAATACTCCTACAAGATCACCAAGTGGCATGTCTACTCTTGACACTGCGGAAAAGCTTCATTATCATATTTCTATAAATGTTCGAAAGGCGGAGAACAGAATGGGAAAGAACAAGCAAACCATTCAACTTCACACGGAAAGCATAATAGGATTGCTCGGCAATCTGCAACTTGAGTACGGCTATGTTTCAGATGATAACGTCTTCAAAATTCTGAACATTGAGGATAAAGAAATATTCCACAGCAGGTTTTTGAAATACCTGATTTCGGGAAATTGGGATTCGTTCATAGGCTTCCTTAAATCCCAACGAATACTTGATAATGATGAAAATGTAGGTCGGTTGCTTAGCAGTCAATGCGAATTCTTTTGTCCTGCCTTACAAGAGTGTCCCGAATCCAAAAACGGACGCATTGACTTGTATTTCGAAGCCCAAAATCATATCGTTGCAATCGAAGTGAAATGGCATGCGGGAGAACAACCCATACAACTTTTGCGATATCACCAATATTTGAATAAATTGAGGGGACAAACACCACACACTCTGATTTTTCTTACTCCGACGAAACGGACGGCACAGAAAATCAGCTGTAATAAATGCGAGAAAAAATGCTCGCTTACCAAATCCGATTACAAACTGCTTTCATTTCAGGACCTGAACAAGTGGTTGTCGAAAAACTTAACAGGTGCGGACCCCACCGGACTGATAAGTCAATACCGCGAAATTCTGATGAGGGAGACAAAAAACATGAGCAATGCGGATACAATACTCGAGTCGATAAAAGACAAAAACAAATTTGCGGTTGCCTGCGCGTTTGCGGACAGTATGGGTGAGGTGAAGCAAAAAATTCGAGATGCATTCTTCAATGCCATTGACGATCAGCTCAAAATTCACGGTTATATGCTGTCCGATCCGACAAAAGGCAAAATCTATGAGATAAAGCCGAAGGATTCGGCAGGGAGCTTAAATTGTTTAGCCTACGACACAAATCTGTATTGCCAAAAGGGCGACAAGTGGTGGTACATAAAACCCAAATGGTTCGAAAAAGAGGTCAAGCGCGCACCGGAATCCGACACGGAAAAAGGCACCAGCGCAGAAAATAAAATCGACATTGCGGGACTGTACGGAAAAGACAATCCCGTTGTGAATTGGTATTTTATGAAACAAGAGGACCAAGAGAAAGTGATTGAACAAGTGACAAAAAACATACTTGAGCAACTTGAATTAGAATGAAGCACACAAAACATTTGTAATCAACCTGAAAAACCGCGCCGAAATGCGCGGTTCCTCATAAAACGAGATTTGCGTCAACACGGGAAATAGGCGTCGAGCACGGTTTTTACCGACAGAGCGTACGCCTTGCAACAGACGTGGTTCATCTTGTATTGCAATTCCGTGAACAGGCGTTGACTTTCGATGTATGAAATGGAATGGGCAGCCTTACGCACAAAATCTCTGCGGCAGTTCATTATTTCTTGTATTTTTCTCTTCCCTATCATTCTGCGTATTCTGTCCGCCTCGGTATAATCGTACCCCGCCGCATAATGCATTATCCGCATATAGTCCTCCTGAAACACCGCTACGCCCGAGGCGTCAATTGACTCCTCAAAGCTCCTATACGAATTTTGGAGCGGTTCAATCGAATCCAAAACGGTAACGCTCGTATCCCCGACCGACAAAACCAATCCGCCGTCGTGTTTACATAAAAGCGCCTCGCCGTAAATCTTATTCATTCGCCCCATAAATTCAGGCAATATTTCTTCGGGCACGCAAAACGAAAACGGCATTTCGGGCTTTCTGCCCTCTCTGAAACCGCGTTCGAAAATCAGTCCGTGTTCGATAGGGTCGAGTTCCGTCCCCGTAATACCTATTGTATACGCCACAAGCGAGCAGCACCCTATCCCGACAAAACACGGGATGTCGCTCAATTCTCGCAAGATTTCGGCAATGGACTGCGCAAACAAAAAGTCCGCAGCCATGCCGAGTTCACCTATCACCGTCATCTCCGCATGAAGCCTCTCATACACCTCGTCGGGCGCATATCCGCTGTCGGGCAAGGCGTCGTTGATGAGTTGTTCAAGATAGAGCATTTGCCTTTTCGCGTCCAGTTCGAAAATGTTCTTCTCTATCTTTATTCTGCTTTTGTCTTTAATCAAATCGTAGATTTTAGCAGCCGCAGGAAATCCGCATTTCAACGCCCGCTGGATATTCACAATGCCGATTTTCCCCTGCCTTGCCAAAAGTGGAAGCTCGGCAATCACCTTTTCTATTGCGTCGACATCCACAAATCTCTTCTTTGTTGCCGCATTATTCTCGTTGTCTTTCATAATAATCGTCCTCCGTCTCCCAAATAATAAAAAAACAATGCCCCAAAAACGGGGCATTGCCGCAATATCCTAACGCTTGCATATTTTATTCACTGTGTTTCGCTCAAAATCTCAAAAATCCTTGCCAGTCTTGCCATTGCCGTTGATTTCTCCATGGCAATTTCCGAACCGTCGCGCCATTTTTGCGTTCTATTCCACCAGTTGCTTGTAGGGTGCGGCAATCGTATGATACCTTTAGGTTGAAATTTTAGGTTGTTTGCATTATTAAAAAATGCGTCATACGCTATGGATGAAGTAAAAATAATTATTTTGGGTTGAAGAATTTCAATTACTGCTTTGACAATTTCACAAGAGTTGCACACTGCGTCATCATCATGCTTTGTTTGCACATCTTTAGTGGGCTTTTGAAAAAAATTCATGTACGAAAAAGGTGCATACCCTTCTGTATCCTTCAAATCCTCACTTGACCGTTTATCATAAGCCGCCTTCAAAAATTCCCTGTATATTGCCCTTGATTTCTCGTTGTATGCATTGTTATTGCAAAAACTTTCGACTATTTCTCTCGTGTTCACCCATGCGCCGAATTTCGATATGTCATTGCCGTTTTTCGGTTGTCTGGGTGTGTCCAGAAACTTATCGCGTCTGTTGATGGCTTGTTGGGATTCATCCCACCATTCATCCAACACAAGTTTCGCCTCTTGTTGCTGCACGCAGTCAATGTCGTCCAATTTGAAATAGTAACTTGCTCCTATGTGCAAGATACCGCCCTCGCGATATTTTTCCCCTACAAAAGGCAACATGTATTCGTGTCCTTTGAAAAAATCTATTTTTTTCAACTCATCGTCGAATGCAATACTGCTTTTGATTTCCATTAACGCTATCTCTCTTTTATTTGTATTTTTCCGCCGCGGAGGCGAGTTTTTCTTTTATGCTGTCGCGCAGATGCTGCGGTGATACAACTTCCGCATAATTGCAGTATTGCATTGCCCAATATTCCATTGCTCGGGGGCTTGCCGTCAAGGTCACCCTGATTGTCTTGTCGTCGGTCGCTTCGACGCCGACATCCGTTCCGAACCAATCCGCAATCTCGTCGAAAAACCACTCGGGACAGACGAGCGTTATCTTTTCCGGCTTGTCCGAAAACATATATGGACGGGAGAGCGCGATTTCTTTGTAATTTATTCCGTGTTCGTAGCCCCTGACCTCACGAAGCGGAGTCCTCGGGGCGTCAAGAATACGGATGTTGCTGATTTTGTCCACTCTGTAAAAGGTCACATCCCCCCAATACTCTTCATACGCCATAAGAAAATAATGTTGATTGCGCAGTATCATCTGATAAGGGCTTGTCTCGTGCGACTTCGATTTGCGGAGTTTTTTGTCGGCGCCGTATTTGTTGTAGTCGAAGGCGATTCGTCTGTCGCGTTCTATTGCCTCGTCGATGAGATCGACATTGTAAAAAAACGCCGTATTCTGGGATTTGCTCCAGTCGCTCACCGAAAAGACGTGCTTGACGTGGGCTTTGAAATTCCGTCCGCCGAGTTTAATCAACTTGTCGATGAGTTCCCGCGAGTGCCCTGCATTGATATGACGGCTGCACAACACGCTGTCGATGAGGATACGCAACTCCGAATTTTCGAAAGGTCTTTCGGCAAGATAACATCCTTTGTGCGTGTTCACAATGTCAACGCCCATTTCCATAAGACACGATACGTTCCTGCCTATCGCTTTTCTTTCCGCCTCTACACCGTAATTTTTATCCAGCAGGTCGATTATCTCGCTCTGAGTCAACGGATGCTCGGCGTCAGAATATTCATAAAGCACCTGATAAAGTCTTACAATAAGTGTTTTTTTCGCTTCCAAAGACATGTTCCCTCTCCTCGCTTAATTCTACCATCGAAATTCACACATTTCAATTGCGTTTTCATATCAAATTTATATGTGTTTTCCTAATACCTTTGTTTAATTGTAATATTGTTAATGTGCCATTTTCGGTGCATTGCGCCTTTGCCAAGTTTGCCGACGCCAATTTGCCTCCATTATATAATCGTTTGAGAATGTCAAAATGATCGTGCAGATGACATTACGGCAATTTTTGAGAAAGTCGATTTTACGGTTCTTGCAAATAATTCCATTAAGCGCGCCTCAACCAATTGGTCATTGATTTTGCCACCGCTGTATATTAAACTGTTTATGTAAGAATCCAAGCCCCACACACAATCAACGGCAACCGACTGTGACCTCGACGCTGAAAAAAATGACTAACCGGAATTCCAAAATTCAAGTGCCCTGCCAAGTTTGCGGTAAAAGTGTCCTTGTCGACCCGTACGGCAACGGCTTTTGCGAAAACTGCGGCTGGGTTCAAAACAGGGAGTATGACAAATACCCCGACGATGTCCGCTACCCGAATATCGTTTCTTTCAACAAAGCAAAACGGCTTTTCGCAGAAGGGAAACCTCTCTCATCCTCTTTTGAAGATTTCATAGACGGCTTAAAGTTCTACAAGGAAATGCAGTTCGATTACGACGGCAAAACTTACGGCGTATTGGTAAGAGAAAACGACGCCGTACACTTTTATCTATTCCATTCGCTCGTAAACTATCAGATATACCCTTCCGCCACCGCCTTTTACGAAAAAGCCCACATCAACGGCACCCTTCTTTCCACACTCTGGTCGGATGTCATCAATGCGGGATATATGGTAGAGTGATAAGCATTCAAAACAAATAACTTTTCGCCACTCAAAATTTATTGGCTGTCAACCCGTTTCCGATTTTGACAGTCAAGCACAGCAAATCTAGACTTCACGCCGTTTTTCCGCGCTTTTTCCCGCCTTTCGAACTGCCTGTTTCTGCCCCGCTCTTACGAGGTTTTTGTAATCTAAAATCGACCTCAAACAGCGGCTCGTCCATTGATTCTCTCACACTCGAAGGCAACCGCAACCATATGCTGCCCAATTCCACATTAAATTGCTCTGAAAAAATCGCATGACTGTGATTGTATTGCTATAACATTACACAAGGATTTCATATCAATCACCAATTTGTTAGAGCAATTATTCAACACAAGACAGACGTGGGTATATTTCTCAAGAATACAATTTCTACTACTTTTTCTTTTGCTATTGAATGAATTATGATATATTGATAACAGTGACTGAATTTATCTCTGCAGTTGAACTGCCAATACAATGGAGGAGTTTTAGCTATGTATTTTACAAAAATTAAGATTGAAAACTATGGGTGCATTAAAGATATCGAACATAATTTCCATTTTGACGCCAACAACAATCCTATTCCATTAGTGCTAATTGGGAAAAACGGCTCGGGAAAAACCCTATTATTGGCTTGCCTCGTTGACAGTCTGATAGAGTTCAAGCGAAGCGTTTACCATGAAAATATCTATGAGACAGAAAAGAACAAGTATTATAGATTAGGTTCAAGGAGCTACATAAAGACAAACAACAATACATCCAAGGTATCAGTTATAGCCAAAGTTGAGGGCAAAAATTTAACTTATTGCGAAATCGCCTCAAGATTGCCACAGGAAGCCCTTGATAAAGGCGAGGTTATGCAGCACGAACTAAATTCTGTGGAACAGTTTTTAGAAAACGGTTTTTCGCGCAAACAAAGTGGATCCCTCAAAAAATTAGACTTTGCAAATTGTTCACTTGCTTATTTCCCCATAGAACGCCGTTATACTCCCAAGTGGTTGCAAAACCCAGTTATACAAAGTCAGAATATACAGACAGATGCCGTTGACAAACCGAAATCAAATCTCATTAAAGACAATCTGCTTGAAATAAATGATTGGCTTATGAATGTGTATCTTGAGAAGGTTTACAACCCAGTTACTCTTCCCGACAATGTTGATATTCCAGAAGATTTTCGTGGACGTACCGTTCAATTTCCTGTTCCCACATACCTACAACAAATCATTTCGTCCATTGTAAATATCATTAAAGGTAATGACATAAACTACAAACAAAACACTAGCCGCAAAAATAAACAAATTGGATACGCCGGGGAAAATTTCAATATTGAGGATGTTGCACAATTTTCAGAAGGTGAAATAAATCTGTTTTCTTTTGCTTTAACAATGGTTAAGGATTGGGATCTTACTCACAATGATGTCAAATTAAATGACATAAAAGGAATTTGCATTATTGATGAGGCTGACCTTGGCTTACATATGGACTTTGCGTATCGCGCCTTCCCCAAATTAATAAAATTGTTCCCTAAAGTCCAATTTATCTTTACTACACATTCACCTTTTTTACTTGCGGGCTTAAAGAAAGAGTTTGAGAACAACATTGACATTATAGATATGCCCTCGGGAGTGCCAGTAAACAATATTGAATCATTTTCCGAGTTACAAGAAGCTTTTTCTCTTTTTGATAATCAAGCCCTTGAAATGGCACAGCGCATTGAGTCCTTAGAAAAAGAGACTAAACGCCTGCAGACTCTTACAGACAAAATTTTTATAGCAACAGAAGGCAAAACGGACATGTTGCACATCAAGAATGCTTTTGACATTTTGTATCCTGACAGTGATATAAAAGACAAGATAGAATACTTTGATTTTTCAAAGAAAGACACTCTTGGCGACGAACTAAAAAAATTTGCTAAGGCTTGGTCAACATCTCCTAATGCAAACGTAATCATAGCAATTTACGATAGAGATAAATATATTGTCAACAATAATCCCACGCTGCATTTCAATTGTTTAGGTAATAATGTTTATGAAATGAATATTCCAGCTTTAGAAAATGAAGAACGCCAATTTGAAGATAAAATTTGCATTGAGCATTACTACACAAACAGTGAAATAAAAACAAATACTGAAAAAGGGCGCTTATATATGGGAAATGACTTTGATAAATTTGGAACATCGAATGATGGATACTGGAGTTATAAAAATTTTGCAAATAACAATAGCATATCTGAACTAAGCATTATTGATTCCAGCTGTCCACTAGAACAAAAAGATGATAGTTCAAAAATTATATCAAAAACCGACTTTGCTAATTATATCATAGGACACAAAGACAAATTTAATTTTGATAATTTCAGCAAAATTTTTGATGTCATCAAAGAAATCTATAATTCCGCAAAATCAACAAATTGATTTTCTACTATTTCAGTTTTTACTTTCAATTTTGCCGTTTCGGGGGCGGGTGTAGCACAGGCGGAGCGTAGTCAACGGGCGTAAATTGTCGCTGAAAAATTTAATGTCTTATTGCCGCTTCGGGATTTTCCCGAGGCGGTTTTTGTTTGTAGGCGGACTCTGTTTTTTAAACCGCTTTACTTTCTACAGCGTCACCCTTTTATTTTGTTTGTAAACTTTGCTTATTCTCAACATATTCAACGGACTTCCCTATCAATTAGGTGCGAATATTTGGCAGTATGATGGCTGCCCTATTTCCTCTCAACAATTTCCGCTCTGCTCCGTTGACTGCCGAGGGAGAAATACGCAATTTACGTTCTTCTCCGCCTGCGCTCCTCCGCTCTTGCCGAAAGGCAAAATAAAACTCGGAGGTGAACTCTATGGAAAACACAGTTTCCAACTTTTGCGAAGCCGAAAGAAGCTATCTTGCCGAATTCGACTTTTTCGACGGTGACGATTTCGTCACATTCAACATCATCGGATACAGCTTAGACCAATCCGAAATCCTCGTCGCGGTGACGGACAGAGGAAAAATCAGCCTTGTCACTTACGACATACTGACCGACAAAACCGGCAGATGGTATTTTGAATACGGCTGTATGTTCGACAGAATTTACATCGACGACTTTGTGGAGGCGGCTTAATGAAACTGACTCTCGCAAACGTCAAGGAACTGAAACGCAACTCGTCAAGCCCGCTGTTCAAGAGGGTTTGCAATTACGTCATCGGAGAATGGAGTAACTATTCGGATAAAAAAGATATCTTCACCGATGTGCTCCATCACGGCTGCCAGTCGGGCGTCGTAACAGAACTCATCTACTACTCGGACACCGTGCGTTTCTACAAACAGTATCGACAGGAAATCAACGACCTTTTGTACGACGCGATGAACGGAACGGGACTTTACGCTGCCTCCGAACTGTTCGGCGACAAATGGGACAAAGAAGACCCGCTTGCACAAGAAATTACCAATCAAAACCTTCTCGCGTGGTTCGGATTTGAGGAAACGCTTCGGAACATCGGCTACAACTTCGAGCAACTCGAACAGTACATTTAAGGAGAAAAATTATGACAAGCAAGGAAAAAGCAATCGAGATTTTGAAACAACTGGACATATACAAGCCTTATATCGACGGCTTCCGCGAAGATGACAAAGTATGCTTCTTTGAAAATTTCGGCGGGTTTTGGATTGACCAAGAGCCCGAAGCCTACAAAAAAATGCAAGAAATCGAACAGAAACACGGCTGCAAGGTTTACGCCGTAACCCACGAATACACCGAATTCGGCGAATGTTGGTCTTACCTCATCGTCACGGCATATCCCGAAGAGTGGAACAACCTCGTTTACAAAAACGGGAATATGTTCTGTGCGTTCGCCTACGTATGGAACAAAGACGACGAATGGTGCAGTGAATTCGGTAGCATCGGCGTCAGAAGTTTCGGCGGCGGCCTGAAACGCGTGGCGTAAGGAGGACAACGAAATGACTCCCCTGAAAACCTATGCGCATATCAACAGTCTCGACGGGCAGACGGACGAAATAACCGTCTTGCAACAAGTCGGCGACAACGACTATCTGGTCGATTACAAAGGCGTGAAGTGTCACGCGATTTTCAACCCGTTCGTCTGCGAATATTACGCGGACGACATTTATACCGTCGTCAAGGAGGACAGACAATGAATAATATGCAACGACTCGCAACCCACGATAACAGAAACTGCAAACTTTTCGCCGATACGGTGACCTCTCTCATGTCGTCGCAGGGCTTTTACGGCAGACTTTATCACGCCGTCAACGAACTCGACGACGACGGTCTGTACGAGCTCGAAGTACAAATCGCACAACAGAACCTCCACGATACGCTCGACGTAGTGCTCTGGTTGGAGTGCTGATATGCCTGCACGCCGGAAACCGAATTACGGCTACAAGGTGTGCTACCGCGAAGAGGGCGCAAAAGAATATGTCCGATACTTCCTGACGCACACCCGAAAGCAGGCTTTCAACGCGATGCGGAGTTACATACGCTATCCCCCAACCGCGAGGGACGGCGACAGAGAACTCGTCAACCCGAAATGGAAAGTCATTCCCGTATCGAAAAAAGAAACCAAATGCGGTATATGGAGAGAGTGTCCGTTTTAGCGGGCACTCTCTTTCACACCGAAGGAGAACAAAATGACAAAACTGAATTTGGAAGCGACTTCGAGAGAACAGGAAATCGTAAAAACATATCTCGAAGAAAACGCAAGCGAAACCCTTGCCGAGAAGATGAACAACGGCACACCCGTTGAGAAAGACGGCAAGCAGCTTATCAACCGCAAAACGCTGGACGGCTTTATGCGATACGCCTGCTCCGAAGCGAGAAAACTCGCGGCAAAACAAGCGTCATCGGCCTGCGTCGAAGACAAGGTAGTGTTCGGCTGGGCGATACATTACTTCGAAGAAGACGGCATCGAAGGCACGCTTTACAATGCCGACGGCACGGAATACAAACCCGTCCGCACACCCGCAAGCAAGCCGACGACAACCGTCAAAGCCGTCGCAAAACCGCAACCGGCGCCGCAGATGACGCTCTTCGATTTTATGGAAAAAGGAGACGGCGAAACGACGGAAACAGACGTCAAAAACACAGTCGAAAACGAACCCGAAAACGAGGAAGAAGACGACCTTCCGAGCGCCGAAGAAATCGACGAAATTTTAGCTGAAATCGACAGCGAAGACGGGGCTCGAAAATACCCCGAAAACGTCGATATGGAAACGGGCGAAATACTGCCCGCAAATGCGGAAAAATCCGAGCCTTCCGTCTCCCCTTACGAGCTCGAAGCGCTCCGCATTCTGCAAGAGATTTTCGGAGACGAAATGGTATTGAGGTGACCTATGAGAATATGCGATATCAGACCTATCCCGAAACGGATTTTAGCAATCATTCGGCAAGCCGACGAACAGAGATTCCCGCAACCCGACGGGCACGTGCGATTCTATTCCTACCTTACGACGGCACGCTGCGAACTCATCAAAGTCACCGTTGCGGTGAAGCACATCCGCAAGAAGTGGTTTTGCAAGCAAGTCGCAGTACACGGACTTCATTCGTCAAAATGTTACGTTAAAGATATGGAATACTGCGGATACTTTGGAATGGGCTTCCGCGTCGGCTGGTACGACGAAGGCTTGCAAAAATACAGAAACTGGTACGAGCGTGGTTGGTGTTGGGCGGCCTATAAATACTACGACCCGTCCTGTCCGACGTTAAATTTGCAATTTATCGGCACTCTGCCAGAATTCCGTTACAGCGCATTCGAGTATTACCGCGGAGCCGATATTCTCGGGTATCTTCGGCTCTATACCGCATACCCTCAAATCGAGTATCTGATGAAGCTCGGACTCAGCAATATTGCTCAAAATGTGACCATATTAAAACGGTGCGGAAAGGACAAAAATTTCTGCAAATGGCTCATCAAAAACCGCGCCGAAATCGCCAATAATTATCACTATATTCCCGTCATTATGGAAGCATACAAAACCGTTCGTCCGCTCGCCGATTTACAGCGTTATCACGAAGTGAAAAAATGCCTTCAACGCACGGAAAATTACGCCACCGTTAAAGAGCTTTTCAAGGACAGAAATCTCGAAGACCTTTGCAGATACATTACGGTGCAACACACCAATGTCGACTCCTATGCGGACTATGCGAAAGCCTGCTTTTATCTGGGACTCGATATGTCGCTTGAACGCAATCTTCTCCCCCGCGACTTCCGACGCTGGCACGATATCCGCATAGACGAATACCGCACCGCAAAGGCTGTCGAAGACCGGCAAAAGCGTGAAGAGCTGTACGCCCGTTTTGCCGAAATTGCCGACAAATATACTTGCTTACAGCACAACAAACGGAGTGCGTTTATAGCCATTATCGCCAAATCCCCTGTCGAACTCATCGCCGAAGGAGATGCCTTGCATCATTGCGTCGGACGGTTTAATTACGACCAGAAATTCGTCCGCGAAGAATCGCTCATTTTCTTTATCCGCTCAAAGGAATACCCTGATACGCCTTTCGTCACCGTGGAATACTCCCCTTCCCGCAAAGCCGTACTGCAATGCTACGGCGACCGTGACTCAAAGCCCGATGCGAGCGTTCTTCATTATGTACACGACATCTGGCTTCCCTACGCCAACAAAACGTTGAAAAAACTCGCGGCTTAACCGCAAAGGAGAAATTATGCTTGTATCGCACGGATATGTCATCAAAGAATTCGGAAGCATAGACGAGGTTTCCGAATACATCGAGAAGCAACTCACTCAACACAACCTTTCCTACGCGAAAGTCTACGACCACACCGAAAACGGAATGCGTGTGGTCGTATATCAGTATCACACCCTCTACACCGAAGTGTTCATCATACACGACGACTACGAATTAAGGAGAATCTAATATGTCCAACTATTTCAGAATTACGGTTTATCATCCTGTACACAATATCTCGACAATCATGGACTCGAACGGAAAGTTCGAAAAGCTCTGGCAATTTTCCGCCCACCTTGTCGCAAAAGGTTTCAAAATTGTAAGCGTCGCAAGTGCCGACAACTTCTCGGAAGGCAACATTCCGATGAACGACATCCCTACTGACACTATCCTCTTACGCGCCTGCGCCCAAGGTCAACCGGAAATAAACGGCAACACAATAACCGTCCGCAACAAATTTTACAACACAAACTAAAAAGAGAGCCGCCTTAGTGCGGTTCTCTTCATGGTCTTTTTATTTATCGATAAGCAATTCCAATCTGCTCAATCTTCTATTTCGTTAAAATAATCTCTGTCAAAAAATTCGGACAAAGTCATACCTGCACCTTCGCAAAAACTTCTCACAGTCGAAACTTTCGGACACTTTGTCCTTCCTTTAATCAAGTCGTATAAAGACGACGGGGATTTTCCACCTTTTAGACAGGTATCACATACATTAATGCCCTTCTCGCGACATATTTCATTTATTCTCTTAATAATTGCTTCACTCGTATTCATACTACCTCATCGTGGGATTTCTTATCGTTATTCCACGATTCAGTATAGAAAGAGGACAATTTTTCTTCTCGTGGAATTCCACGATATTGACAATTTGACCATCATAATATATTTTATTTTTACGGAATTCCACGAAATTATACGAGATTATATATGGTAGCGTGCTTTATTGGACACAGAACAATAACTGTGACAAACGAACTTTGCGAAAGAATCAGAACCACCGTACTCGACTTAATTGACAATCAAGGTGTAGATACTTTCCTGTTCGGCAGCAGGAGCCAATTCGATGACCTCTGTCTCAAAATCGTCACGGAAATAAAAGAAATCCGCCCTCATATCAGACGGATTTATGTTCGCGCCGAATACCCTTACATCAGCCCCGACTACGAAAAACATCTATTAACCTTCTACGATAAAACCTATATGCCCGAAAGCATCATCCACGCCGGCAAAGCAATCTACATCGAACGCAACCGCCACATGATCGACTCCTCCGACATCTGTTTGATGTATTTCGACAACAGGTATACACTCAATCAAAATTACAATTCAGGCACAAGGGATGTTTACAAGTATGCTGTTTGCAGAAAGAAAACAATTGTAAATTTTTATTGTCAATGCAAAATGAAAAGCCGCTTAGATCTAGGCGGCTTTTAACAGTAAACATTGAATAAAGCAACTATAGGTTAAAGAAAGCAATGAAACAAATCACATCTCCGCATTATCGGTCCATAGTTCACACTGTTGCATAACCGTTTCGATGGCATCGTCGTACTTTTCGGGCGGATACTTGTATTTTTTCAACAGCCTTTTTACCATTTTGCGCATACCTGCGCGCGCTGTTTCCTTCTTCTGCCAGTCAATAGTTCTGTTCTTGCGAAGCATTTCCGTAAGTTCGCGCGTCATGGACACCAAAACTTCGTTTTCATAGAAATCCTTTATATTCTCCGGCTTTGTAAGCGCGTCATAAAAAGCCATTTCCTCCTCGGAAAGACCGAGTTTCTCGCCCTGCTTGCGCAACTCTGCTATCTCTTCCGCCGCTTTCAACAACTCTTTGATGACTTCCTCGTTGGTAATTAAACCGTTATAATAACTGTTCATAAGCAGGTTAATTTTTTCCGAGAAAGTGGTTGCCTGTACGATGTTTGTCCTTTTGTATATGGCAATCTGTTCCGCCATGAGTTTACGCAGAATTTCAACGGCGATGTTTTTCTCTTTCATTTTGGCGATTTCTTCCAAAACGCTCGGGTCAAACAAGGAAAACTTTTCGCCCAGATGCTGGCTTTCAAACAGATTGATTACGCCTTCGCTCTGAATGCTTGCTTTCAGCAACTCGTTTATCTTAGCGTTGATTTCTCTCAAAGACAACGGTTTGGCACCGCCACCCTCCATCGTGATTTTGGTTATACCGGCTCTTACCGCTTCGAAGTATGCGGCCGCGCGACGTTCTTCGGGCGTAGTCAAACTCGAACAAAGGGAATGCGCCTGCTTTAACAGCAACGCTTCTTTAAGGAACAAATCTTTCTTATCGGCGACCTTCGGGTCGAGAATAAAGTTAATGCCGCCGGTTATGCACTTCGCCATTTTAAGCGCATTTTCGCTCATGAAATCGGAAAAATCGAAACCGTGCATCAAATCCTTGCAGACTTGCAACTTCTCCTGAAACTTGGGATATGCGGTCTTTGCGATATCCATATCGCCGTAACGGGCGCGGTCACGCGACGAATACTCTTTCATCGCTTCTTTCAATGCGGACGCAATCCCTATATAGTCGACAATCAAGCCGCCCTCTTTATCCTGAAACACGCGGTTGACACGCGCGACCGCCTGCATCAGGCTGTAACCGTGCATAGGCTTGTAAACATACATCGTGGCAAGCGACGGAACATCGAACCCCGTCAGCCACATATCCACGACAATGGCGATTTTAAGCGGGTCGGTGTTATCCTTGAACTTGCGCGCCATTTCCTCTTTGTGCGCCTTGTTCCCTATAATCTCTTTCCAATCTTCGGGGTCATTGTTGCCGCTCGTCATAACGACGCCGATTTTCTCCGTCCAAGTGGGGCGCAGTTCCAGAATTTTGCGATAGATTTTCATCGCTATCGGACGGGAGTAGGCAACAATCATTGCCTTGCCGGTCAGAATATTGGCGCGGTACTTTTCGTAATGCTCTACAATGTCCCTGCACAACGAATCTATCGTGGAATCGGCACCCAACACGCTCTCCAACTGCCCAAGCATTTTTTTGCTCTTTTCGATTGTCGCGGAATCCGCCTGTTGTTCGAGCAAATCGTATGTGGCGTCTATGAGACGCAACGCATTTTGGTCCAGTTTCAAATGAATGACGCGGCTCTCGTAATACACAGGTCGTGTTGCCCCGTCCTCGACCGCCTGCGTCATATCGTAGATGTCGATATAATCGCCGAACACCTCACGCGTGTTGCGGTCTTTGATGGATATCGGCGTACCCGTAAACCCGATGAAAGTCGCATTGGGCAGCGCATCGCGGATAATACGCGCGTTGCCCACAACGATATGAGCCTCTTTCTCGCCTTCTTCGTTCTCGGAAAAAACGACTTTCTCTTCAAATCCGTACTGTCCCCTGTGGGCTTCGTCGGCGATGACAACGATGTTGCGCCGTTCGGAAAGCGCCTTTTCGCCTTTTTCGAACTTGAACATCGTAGTAAATATGATGCCGTTTGCCGTTCTCCCTTCCAAAAGGCTCTTCAAATGCCCTTTGCTTTCCGCCTGAACGGGCACCTGCCGCAAGAACTTCGAACACTTGGAAAACTGCATATAAAGCTGGTCGTCAAGGTCGATTCTGTCCGTCATCACTACAATGGTCGGGCTGTCCAGGACCTCCTGCAACAAATGCGCATAAAAGACCATAGACAGCGACTTGCCGCTGCCCTGCGTATGCCAGAACACACCGCCTTTTCCGTCTGTGGCGGTCGCCACAACGGCTTTGTCGACAGCCTTTCTCACGGCGAAATATTGATGATATCCCGCCATTATCTTGTTTAGCTGATGATTGCTCTCCGAAAAGCAAATAAAGTTTTTTATGATGTCCAACAATCGCGCCTGCTCAAACAACCCCTCGTAGAAAGTGTCGAACTGCGCATAAGCCGTATTCTCATAACTTCCGTCCTTGGTCTTCCACTCCATAAAGCGATCGAACCCAGAAGTGATTGTCCCCGCCTTGTTGGTCGTCAGGTCGCTGATGACGCAAAAAGCGTTGTAAACGAACAACGACGGAATGTCGTGTATGTAGTTGCGTATCTGATTATAGGCGTTTTCCGCCCCGACTTCGTCCTTGGACGGGCTTTTGAGTTCCATTACCACAAGCGGCAACCCGTTTACGAACAAAACGATATCGGGACGACGGTTGTTTCCGTCCTCTATGAAAGTGAATTGATTGACGACTTCGAAGGTGTTGTTTTTGACCTTTGCGTAATCGATAAGTTTTACTATGGCGGAACGCTCTTCCCCACGATTGAAATACTTGACCTCGACGCCGTCCTGCAAATACCCCATAAAAACGGCGTTCTTCTGCACGATACTGCCGCTCTCGAAATCTTTGAGCTTCGCAATCGCTTCCTTTATGGCTTCAATCGGCAGACCCTTGTTGATTTGCACCAGGCAATCGAGCAACGTCCCTTCCAAAATAGGACTCGTGTAATCACGCTTCATGTCGGGCGCGTAAATATGGGTGTATCCCATCCCTTGCAACAGTTCGATAATAGCCTGTTCGTATGTATTCTCGGTAAAGAACATCATTAACCCCTTACAACATTTACGCTATGCGCAAACTCTTTCTGTACTCGTGCAACTTATCACTTAAAATATCATTCTTTAGAATAAATTCCATCAAGTAGTCTTCAGTTATGCGAAACTGTCGGTTTCCGTATTCTTTTCTTGTTTTTGTGGCAAGCATTTGTTCCCCGTTTTCTGCCGTTATCTGGAAACTGTGTATAATCCTGTTGCGCATCTCCACCAATTCAGAAAACAATTTCGCAATATCATTGCCTGCGCGCCGTGAAATAGTATCGTTTATTTTACGGCTTAATGCCCCCGATGTTAAATCAACCAAATCATGCCAATTGTTAGTAGTGTTGTCAGTATGCAAAATGTTTTCAATGATAAACGCATTGTTTGAATTAAAAACACATATTGCCGAGCCCAACAACTCACGATATTCTTTTGATGGCAACGCTTGTCTTGTATATCTTTCGTACATAAACTAACTTCAACGCTACTCTCTACCCACAGAAATAATAGCGCGACAACCTCCACATTCGTTCACCGTTACATCCAACCACTCACTTAATTTTTTCAAGCAACCGATGTATTCTTTTCCTTTTTCAACATTAACGCTTATCTCTATAATAAAGCTATTGATATCATTGCCGCAACCCAATTTTATACAATTTAATCCGATATTCTTTTTTAGCGGTTCTATCGTATCGGCAAGACTAAGGATAAAGCACAGTGGATCTTTGTGAAAAGAAATCCTGTTCTTTGTACCGATAGAAATTCCCTCGTGCTGTTTGAATTCGTTGAGTGTGTCAATCCAAATATTGTGTGAGATTATGGCATTTGCCGCTTTTGCATATTCTTCAAAGTGACTGTTTGAGAGATGCAACCCCGTTTTATTGTTCCAAAAATTTGTTCTGTCAAAACTTCTCTTTCTGTCTCTGTTTTGCCACGACTGCTCAAACTGTTTTCTGAGTTTGTCATAAAGCATCAGTCCACCCGCAATGCCGTGATCTATACAGTTGCAACAAGTCGCCCTACCCTTAAGATACAAATCTATCTCGGAGCGGTCATAAGTTTTGAAAACTCTATTGTGAAGGTAACGTATGTCACAAATCTCCTGTACGGCTTCTAGCCCGTCCGTCCGCAGTGCGCTCAAATTATCTTGCAATTTGTTTTTGCGTTTTTGTTCAGCCTTTATGCGCTCGTCAAGATATTTACCATTTTCATAAACATAACCTACATCGTGATAAAGGCAAGCAAGGAACCAATAATATTTAAAATTAAATCCATTTTTATTGTAAGGGTCATTGCCTTCATTTTCTTCATTGTCATGTGACAAAATCCCGAACATCTCCGCAAGCCGTATCCCCAAAAGAAACACCGAAAGCGTGTGGTCGCTTCTGTTAAAACTTTCCGTGTGATATTCAAATATACTTGTCAAACGACCTTTGCCGCCGACACTGAAATATGCATTGATAAACTCTTTTGCGCTTGTACTTGTCATGCTTTTGACACAATCTTTATACAAAACGCCATTCAATAAAGTATTACGCAATTCATTGATCTTTTCTTGCCCTTTTTCATTTTTCGTCAAGGACATATAGTACAACCATCTTTCAGGTTTTTTGGCAATTTCTTCATAGATTTTATAAAGTGTTTCCATCTATTTTCCCCAAATGCTCAACACTAAATCTCCACATTGTCGACATCGATTTCACCCGACATAAGTTTCGGGAGAAGCGTATCTCTTGTTTTGTGCAATATTGCATTTTCAGCTTTATTGTTTGCTATTTGGGCAAACAAAGAGGTCACTCGCATGTTAAATAGGATAGTGCTCTCTATGCTCAATTCACATAGTGGCAGTACGGCAATGTGCTGCGGATAAATATGTGGTTGCGCTGAACCCGTCTGCGAATCATATATTTCCTTTTGACGTTTTTTCAATAGTATATACCAAAAGTAAACACTATCGGACATTTTACTGTCAATATAAGAAGAATCTGACGCCCAAACAGGAATGTGCCATAAACTCACATAGCCTGCATTTGCGCCTGACGCAGAAATAGTGATAACAGGAGCAGTTGTATTTGATTCATTATGATAAGTAGAAGGTTCAAGTCCACCTGCCACCACAGGCACATCGCCTAATACCGCATCTTTTGAAAGTAAGCTTTTCCCTCTTTTAGGAACAATGTAGTCTCCAACTGTTCTATTGCCTTGTGAAATATTGGGAAACATATTATCAAACAGAGCATTTGCCTGCTCTTCCAAATTCTTGTTGATTTGATTGTTTAATTCGATTTTATCGTCCAATGCGGACAATACTTTCGCTATCTTTTTTTGAGTTTCAAGGTCGGGTATCCTTAATACGATTTTGCGAAATTCTGATTGCTTAATTCCTGTCACTGTTGTTCCAGTTTCTTTTGCTTTTAGAAGTGATTGACCATATGGCGATTGTAATAAGTACAACAAATATCCATTATCCAATACATCTTTTTTCCCACGAATGGTAAGCAGTCTCTGCGCAACCGCTACACCATTTCTGTCCAAACGAGCAACCAATCCCATAGGTGCTTCCGTGGTTAATAACACATCTCCTTTTTGCGGGAAACCCCTAACCATAAATTTTTTGTATTCCGACTCGGATATAAAATAACATTCTGAATAATCAATATGATTATTCTTTACCGATTTTGCACTAAGCGTAGGAATTCCATTAATGGATTTTTTCGGGGTCTTTCCTCTATAATCAATTATGGAATCCAAAACCGATTCCATTGTGTATTCCCTAAATTTCATACCCGATTGCTCCCAAGTTTTTGCGGATTTCTTCCTCAAGCTCGTGCGATTTTGCAAACATTGCGGAGAGTTCTCCCGTGAGCCGCGTCATCTTCTCGTCAAATGGTTCGTCGTCGGCTTCCTGTTCCTCTATGCCGACATAACGCCCGGGGGTCAGAATGTAGTCCTGCTTTGCAATTTCGTCCGTGCCGGCAACGGCGCAGAAGCCTTTGACATCTTCCAGCGTGCCGTCGGCAAACGCTTTGTATGTGTCCGCTATTTTCTTGATGTCGTCATCTGTGAATTCGCGCAGTTTGCGCGTCACCATAGTGCCCATTTTGCGCGCGTCGATGAAGAGCGTTTTGCCTTTCTGCGTTTTGTTCTTGGACAAAAACCAGAGCGACACGGGGATTTGCGTTGTATAGAACAGTTGCGGCGGCATCGCCACTATGCAGTCAACGAGATCTGCGTTGACGATGTTTTTCCTGATTTCGCCTTCACCGCCCGACTGCGAGGACAGCGAGCCGTTGGCAAGCACCATACCGATTCTACCGTTGGGCGCAAGGTGATAAATCATATGTTGCATCCACGCAAAGTTGGCGTTGCCCGCGGGAGGAATGCCGTATTTCCAGCGCACATCGTCTTGCAGTTTGTCCGCGCCCCAGTCCGAGAGGTTGAAGGGCGGGTTTGCCATAATGTAGTCCGCACGAAGCGTCGGGTGACAATCGTTGAAGAACGTGTCGGCGTTGTACTGTCCGAGGTCCGCGTCAATGCCGCGGATTGCAAGGTTCATTTGCGCCATTTTCCAAGTGGTCGGGTTGGAGTCCTGTCCGTAAACGGAAATGTCGTTTATGTTGCCACTGTGGCTTTCGACAAACTTTGCCGATTGCACGAACATACCACCGCTGCCACAGCAGGGATCGTACACTCTGCCGTGGAAAGGTTGCAACACTTCAACCAGCGTACGCACGACGCAGGACGGCGTATAAAACTCCCCTGCAAGTTTGCCTTCCTGTTCGGCAAACTTGGAGAGGCAGTATTCGTAGGTTCGGCCGAGAATGTCTTTCTCGTCGCCGTGCTCGTGCATTTTTATGTTGGTGAACAAATCGACAACATCTCCGAGCCTTCTCTTGTCCAGTTCGGGACGCGCAAAGTTTTTGGGCAAAATGTCTTTCAGGCGTTTGTTGTTCTTTTCGATGCTGCGCATCGCATTGTCAATTGCAACGCCGATTTCAGGCGTATGTGCCGCCGCCGCAATGTCTTTCCACCTTGCGCCCTGCGGCACGAAGAAAATGCCTTCGGAAGTGTACTCGTCGATGTCTTCCTCAAAGCCTTCTCCCTCTGCCTTCAACTCCTCGAATTTCTGCTCGAAACGGTCGGAAATATATTTCAAGAATATCAGCCCAAGCACAACGCTTTTGTACTCGGAGGCGTCGATGTTGCCACGCAGCACACAAGCCGCCTTCCAAATTTCCTCTTCAAAACCGATATTCGCCGTCGTCTTTTCGTTCGCCATTCTCTTTCTCCTTAGTTTTAGGACTCTTTTGTTTCGTAACTATATGACCACTCGCCGCAACAAGGTTTCCGCCGACTGCATGCAGCCGATTTCGTTCACCAAGCGGCAGGCAAGCTCAATCCTCTGCTTTTGTCACATCCATAATATCGCCCACATTGCATTCCAACACATCACATATGCGAAGCATTATGTCCATTGACACAACCTCGTTTTTGCTCATCTTTGCCAGTGTCGAAGTGGACATATCCGTTTTTATACGCAAATCCGTTTTGGTCATGCCTTTATCGATAAGCAACTTCCATAGTTTGTTGTAACTGACTGCCATATCAAAACCTGCTGTAAAATAACTATTCAATTAATTATATCACATCGATAAAGAAAAACAAGTACCAACATTCGCCATTTCAAACAAAAAATTCGACTTCACACAACTTAAACGATGCATAATTTCTTCCTCTTTGGGAGTATTCAACAAATTTGACGATGGGGCGTGTGCTTGTCTTATACAAGTGGCGTCGCTGCGCTCCGCCAGGACAAGCACACGCCCGAACGCCGACCGCCGTCGGAAAGATGCGGACGGAAGCGGCGTTGCCCGCTGAACCGCTCGGGCAAGCGTCCGCTTTCACCGTCTCGCTCCCCTTTCCGTTCGGCTTTGTCGGTCAGTTGCAACGGCGCATCTGCTCTATGACGTCCTTGCTTACCTTTCCTACATAACACCCTTCGTCCCAACACCCGAAATCATCGAAGAGCAACAGTTTTCTGTCGTCCACTCCGACACGACATACCACATCTTCTTCCATAATGTCGGATATGAAAAATTGCGATAATCCCTTGGAATACACCACCTTTTCACCCGTTTTTTCTATGTATTTCAGAATGTAGGCGAGCGCCTCGGCTTTACGGGACTGCTCGTCGATAAGTTCGAAATCCGACCTGCCGAAGCGTTTGTTGAAATAAGTGTTCTGCAAAGTCACCTGTCTTTGATGAATGGCGAAACTGTAATCGTTCACTTCCACAAGTTCACCAGGCATTGTGCCGTCGGGGATATGGAAGACCCCATGGAAATGTAAGCGGTTTTTCTCTGGCGACCGCTCCCATACACCTATGTAACGCCATTTTTTGCGCGAGCTGAACAAGCTCAGACAATTGGTGAGTTTTTTGCGGAAAGCGACCTCGTCGTGGAGTTTGTCATCGTAGGTAAACGTGCAGAAATAATTGAATTCCTGCAAATTGGCCTTTCTCGCAAGACGGATTTTCCGAGCTACAAGATTTCTTATCTTGCGGTTGAAATTCTCCTCGACAAACATCTTCGCCGCAAATTCGTCTTGAAAGTACGGGAGCATAGCGGTGAAGATTGCGACCTTTCGGTCCTTGCGGGGCAAGTCGGCTGTCTGCGCATATAGCCTCTCGAAAAGTTCTTTGCGCGTCATTCGGACGGTTGCGGGGTTCTGCTCTTCGGATTGCGGCTCATCGTCGAACGCAAAGGGGAAAGGCGCGGTTTCGGGAGTGAGATACACGCACCCTTCCTCGAAAACGTCGTCATCAGAAAAGTCGGGTTCGGCGGTTGCCGTCCGTGCTTCTTTCGCTTCTTCGCGGACGGGTTCAGTCGATTGCGCGACGGTTTCGGCAGACTGCTCCTGCCTGACTTCGATAAATTCCTCGACGGGTTTACGGCGGTTGGAAGGCGGACGGTTGGTGTGCGGAATCGCGATGTAGTGACTGCCGTCGAAATAGACTTTGCTCTCGCGGTAAATCATACGCTCCGCCCTCCTTGTCCGTCGTCCCCGTCCCTGTACAGCGAATCGATGAAATAACTGTGTTGGGATTTGAGCTCTTCCACGCTCGCCTTTTCCGTCGCGTATTCGAGATAGCCGTCAAGTCCCACGGGCGCCTGCCTTGCCATATCGTCGAAATAGTCGGAAAAACAGTCGGTGGAAAACCGTCTGCTGTAAATCTTTTTGCTCATGAGGTAGTAGCGTTTATTCTCTGCCTTCCCGTCCATAGTTCCGCGCTCCTTCTCGATTTTCAGCACGGAATACCCGAAGCGGTTGTAAATGCGGAGATTGCGCCGCCACAAAACCGCCACGAGAGATTTCAGGATATGCACGAGCAAAGTGTTGTCGCCCCTGCGGAAGCGGAAGTCATAGTAAAGTGAAACGAACCTTTCGAACAGCCAGCGCGAAAGCGCGTCCTCGATTGTGTAGAAAGGGAGCGCAAGCCGTTGTTCGCCCGCAGACACGATATGCAGGATTTCGCAAAGGTCGCGCGCGTCCGCACCCCAACTCTCTGGCCGCTGTTCGTCGGTGAACACCTTGATGAACGGGAAGTTGTCCACGGTCGCGGAGTGACGGCACATTTTGAGCCACGAATTGAAAAGGTCGTTCTTCTGGTTGGTCTCCCGCGTGCCTTTCTTCACCTCTTTGAGTTCGAGATTGTTGCCGCGCTCCTTGCCCACTTCCGTAATCGCCACGACGCCGAATTCGAAACTGCCGCTGTGCGGATTGTTTTCAATCACCTTTTTGCCGAGGCGCAACGCGTCGAAGTCTAGAATGTGCGCGTGCCTGCCTTCCGTAATGCCTTCGGGAAAGAAATCCGTCCGCCACACCGGAAAGTTGCCCGACGAGGAAATTTCGTTGTCTTCGCGCACGGAATAGTTGGATACGATAAGACTGCTCTCGATGACATACACGAAATAGGCGAGCGCGTAGGTTTCCAACACTTCGAACAGTCCGCTGACTTTGAGCGCGTCGTTGAACTCCCCGCCGTAGCGCGCTATATCGTAGCCGTAAAGCTGTGCGTCGGCGTTGCAATTCCTAGTGTAGCGGTCGCGCTTCAACGCCACCCACTTTTTGACGGTGGCGAGGTTATACACGGTGCCGTGTTCCATACAGGCGCGCAGCTCGTCCTCAAAGGCAATCCACGGAAAATACGGCATTTTCATGTCCGTGTCGCGCAGTATCTCGAACGCCCGCTGTCTGAACATTACTTCCTGCGACAGCACCATATCCGTTATCATCGTGGTCTTCTTTCTGCCCATACTTCCGCAAGTCATCGACACGATGGGAAGCTCGTTGATGAACCCGCAGTTGCGCGCCTCGAAATGACGGAGCCGCATAAGCGCAATCCTCTTTCGGAAACGGTCGAAAATCACCCACAGGAAAGGCGCGGCGCACCACCAAGGGAAGTCGGCGAATATCACCTGCAAGTCCGCAACGAGTTTGCACGCCTGCGTGTAAAGCGTGCCGAAATCGAACGACACGGCGAAGAAGAAATAGTACGCGAGCGCGCTCACCGCAATGCTTGCGAGATTGAGATTGAAAACCCATATCGCAATCCACACTGCGACTATCCATTTGTGCTCGCGGAGAAACGCCGCATACTCCGTCACCGCCCTTTTCAGCGGCTGATATGTCACAGCCGAAACGCGCTTGAAAACGGCAAGAGGCAAAGTGTCCTCGTTGTGCTTCATGTTGTGCGAGGAATAGACCGCCCGCACCGCAACGGCGAGGAGCAGAATACAAGGCAGAACGACTGCAATCACCTTGCCGAAACTGCCCGCGATAACGCCCGCATGAGCGCACCATTCCCTGAAATTTTCGCCGTCGAAAAACAAGGCGAAAAACGCCTTCGCCGAAGCAACGAAACCGTCGAAATCGAGGGGCAGAAACAGGCTCAAATCCATAACGGAAGAGGACTCCGTAACTGTCGGCACAACGGAGTGTTCGATACCGAATATTTCGCAGAAATATAACTTTACCGACACGAACAAGTCGGAAAAACATTCCGATATGCGAAGATAGGACTTTTGAAAGACCAATGCGCCGAGCAGAATAAACCCCGATGTGATAAGCACCGTAAGGCAAATGTCAAATGCACGCCGTCTTGTCATAAGCCACCTCCGCAAGCGTTTTCAGAACGGGCAAAATCTGCCCTTCCGCGGGCACTCGGCTACCCGTAAAAACGAGGTAGCCGATGAGTGCCGCAATCAATATAAGCGATAGAACCGCTATGACCGTTTTTATTGTTCTCACTCTGTTTGTTTCTCCTTTTTCTTCTGCCTTTTGTTGCCTCTTTGAGCCTTGCAGTATGCGGCGAGTCTGAACGGCAGACCGACAATCCATACGATTGCGCGCGCTATCCAAGGAAGCAATGGTACTAGCAACACGATGAGCAGTATGCCGAGCAGAATACCGAGCAGGACCTTCCACCACGGAGTGTCGTCCGGCATCTGCACGGGCGGCGTCACCGCATTGACGATGTCGATGGGGCTGGACACCACGGGAATGACCTTGTACACGCCGTCCTTATTGAAGGTGAGCTGTATGATGTCGAAGTCGAAAAACACGCTTTCCCACGCCCTGTACGCCTGACCTTCCGTGTGTTTATCGGGCAGAATCGTGCGAAGCTCCATAATGTCCACCGCCGCCGAGTAATAGTCGCTGGTGGCAAACCTGAACAGCACGACCACCTTTTCCTCATCGTCTGTCCCGCTCACCGTAACGGCGTCGCGGTAGTAACTTTTGAGGGCGGACACATCGCCCGCGTTTATGAGAAGTCTTTCCGCGATTTCCTCGTCACTGCCTTGCAAATCCTCTTCCTTCAAGGTATATATGGGCGATACGACGCGACTGGATTCTTCGGGTATCTTCCCGAACATCGTGTCCCAGAGTCCCCAGTTCATCCAGTTGTCCCAAAAGGACGGATTGCCCTCCTGCCAGCTCGAAAGCTTCTGCAAGTCGACGTCGGCGTCGAAGTCGTAGTAGCTGCACCCTTGTTGAATTTTGCCGTAATCGGTGTCGAGTTTGCGATAGTCGTCGATGTCGCTCTCAAACAAATCCGCGCTTATCGTGCCGTCCTTTATCGGCAAGGTGCCGCCGTCGAAAGTCTTGTCGTAGTTCTTTATGTACTCGTACAGCGCGTTGCTCTCCACGCCGCCTATCGACACGATGTCCGCATACGGGTCGTACTCGCTGATGTCATTCACCTTGAAAAGGTAGTAAAGCGTTTCGCAGGCGGGGTGCAGATAATAGTCGCCGAGGTTCCAGCCCCACTTCGCCACCATCATTCCGCCACCGCCGTCGCCCGCCTGTTGACCGAGCGAAAGCACGGACGAGTCGCGGTTGTAACCCATATATTTGCCGACGTACGACGCCGCCTGATTGTAAAAGTCCTGATTGCTCGTCACCACGATGTCCTTGGTCTTGTACTCGTACCACTCCGCCTTTATCCTTTGCAGTCTGCCGTAGGTATCGAAAAACCGCTTGGGCACGGCGAAGTACACCGTGTCGAGCTGGTTCTGATATCCCGCGCCTTTTGAGGAAGTCTTGGTGCGGTAAAAGGTGTGCTTGACATCGAGCGACACGCTTTCGAGATACTCCACGGTGCTTGCGAGCGTACTCTTTGCCGAAGCGTCCGGACCGTATCCCTGCGCGTACCCCGTAAATTTGAAAGTGCCGTTGACGGGATATTCCGTTGCGTTTCCCGCACCGTAGGTCAGAAGCTCGATACCCGACACGTCGTATCTGCGTTCGTTGCTGTTGACGCGCTCGGCGAAAGTCGTGCCGTTTATCTCCCTGTCCACCACCTTGAATTTGTAGAACAGGTTTTTGTAGTTACTCTCGTCCGACTTGTCCAAAAACTGCAAGTCGAACTTCATGTAATCGTTCGGGTTGCCGTCTCCGTCGTACGACACCGCCATCTGGATTTTGTTGCTCTTGCCGTTCGTCGAGAGGTTGAGCCCCTGCGGATTGTAGATATAGACGTAAAGCCCGTAGTTGCCCCTCATGTTCGCCTTGTAAGAATAGCAATACTCGACGAAATTGATAATCTGCACCGTGCCGTTCTCGTTGTAGGGATAGTCCTTGATGTCAAACCCTTCCCCGCTCTCCGTGGAGGTGGTGAGGTCGTCCATAACGTCGGTTGTGTCGTAATTCAACGTGCCGCTGTCCGCAAACGCGACTTTCGGCGCCGCCGCAATGACGACGCCGAACGCGATGACGAACACGACAACAAGCAACATCGCTTTGTAAGCCGTCGTTTCCGTCAAAACACAATCACCTCCTTGTCGAGCGTTATCTCGCACACCTCCTCGTAGGCGGAAAAGTGAACGGTCACGGTCGCTTCGCCGTTGTAGGAAGTGATGACGAGGGAATACATATCGGCATATCCCTTGCCTTCGCAGTCTCCGATTTCGTTGTTCGGATACACGCCTTTCAACACGTCGTCGACGCCGCCTTTCGGGGTTACGGTGAAAGACTCCTCGCCGTATTCGATGTCGAAGCCGCCCGTCAGGTTGGTTTCCGCCTGAAAGGAGTACGCCTGTCCGTCGAGGGTGAAATCGAAATCTTTGCCCTCGACCGCATGCGGCACGACCTTTACGCTGTAACCCGATATATCCCCGCCGAGAGAATTGAAAGCGTACTTCACGTCCACCTTCAAAGGCTTTTCGGGAGTTGCGTCGAACCCGCCCGCCGAGGACATAACGTCTTTGCCGTCAACGGTGACGTAGAATGTTTTGAAATCGCTCGTGAATCCGCCCGTGAATCGGACTATTACGCCCACGACTCCCGCAAGAACCAAGACCGCTAAAATGACCGCCACGATTTTCACTGCCGTTTTACCCGTCTGTTTTGCGGTTTTCATAGCGCGCCCTCCTTAAAAGGTAATCGCGGACGGCGCAAGAGAAACGCTCGTGACGGTAGACTCGATGTCGATGTACAGCAATGCTTCCACTCCGCTGACCTTGTCCTCGACCAGCACATACCAACGGCAGTTGTCGGGGATACCGCCCGAACGGGGGTCGGTGTAAGGGCTCTTGTAGGTGAAGCGGTAACCCGTGCGGGGATAGCCGTTGACGTAAGAGGACTCCGAGCTTATGGCATTGACTTTGAGTATGTCGCCCTCAATCGTCGCGGTGAGGAACTTTTCGGGCGTTATCGTGAGCGTTTCCTTTTCCTTGGTTACTTCGTGCGTGTAAGTGTAGGAACCTTCTTCGAGGTTGAACACTATCTCCTCGGTCGAAGCGATACTGCCGTTGACGATATACTCCTTCGTCATGACGAACCTGCCCTGTCCGCGTATTGCGGTAATCTCGAAGTCGCCGAATTTGGAGCCCACCGCGCCGAGCGTATTGCTGAGATTGAGAGCAATCTCGTTGGTCGTGCCGGCAGTCAGCACCACGCTGTCCGTGGTGGTCAGCTCCGCGCCGCCGTATGTGAAGGACAGCGTTTCGGGAGTGCCCTCGAACATCACGAGACAGGACGCCGTGTAGCCGCCAACACGGGTGGTCGCGGTGACATAGGCGCTTGCGCCCTCGAAACCTTTGTATGCGGTTACGGTTGCGGTCAGCGCACCGTCGCTTTGAGGAGTGACGGAGAGATAGTCGCCGACGTCCTCGCCTTCGAGCGGTACGCACCAGGTGAGAGACCAATCCACGGATTTGTCGGGTGCGTCAACGGGCAACACGGTTGCCGTAATGGTTTTCGACACCGACTTCGCGCCGGTCTCGGGGTCTGATGCGGTAAAGGCAATTCCCGCCGAAAGCGTGACTGCCCCTTCCGTTGTTTCCGATACGTCCGTCACTCCGTCGCCGTTTCCGCCTTTCTCGGACCCGTCGGCACTAGGGACGGCAAATATCAAAGCCGCCACCATACCGCCGAGCAATACCGCAATCAGCACGAAAACGATTACCCACTTGACAGCGTCGGAATGCTTGTGCTCATAGAATTCGTTGTTCATTTTTACCTCCGTTGTTTTTTCAAAACTGCGGCTTGATATGCTCAAACCGCAGTCGTAAAGTTGTTGTTCGTCGCTTTACGCTCTCTTGACGAGCATATTGAGCAGCGACTTGTCCGACGGTTTCGCGGGCTTCACGGTGCACTCGTACACCTCGCCGTCCTCGTCCCACGAACGCACTGCGTAGGTGTTGCCGCTGACGACTCTGCCCGTCGTTTCGTCTTTGATTTCGTAGGGTTTCGCAACCAGCGCCACACGGTTTTCCTCGCCGAACACGATGTCCAGCACGGCATATCCTCCCTTGTCGGGAGGGGTGACCGCAACGCGCACGTCCTTGCCGCGTATGGTTCCGCTCACGAAATAGGAGAAGTATCTCCTTCCGTTCCTCTCATAGGGTTCTCTTTCGACGAAAACCTGTTCGCCTCTCGAATTCGTCATACCTTTCGTCCTCCTTCTTTACTTGCCTCGCCTCTGCGAGTATTCCTTTGCCTCCGCTTTGCTCTTGCCTTCCGTGAGCGCCTTCTTGTACTTGTACATTCCGGCGTGGTCGGTCTGGCATTGCAGATATCCCGAGCGTATGCCCGCTTCGTAGTCCGTCAGCTCCCTGCCCTCTTTGGGACCGTGCTGATGAACCTTGCTCCTGCGCTCGTCCGCGTATCCCTTCGCTCTCTTGGAAGGTACGGACCAGCGGCGTTTGTTGTACTTGCTGTTTTTGTCGGTAGCCAAAATCTGCCTCCTGTTGTGTTTTGTATGTGCCCGTGTTGCCGATAGCGAAGCCGTTTGCCCGTCTCGCCGATAGCACAGCTATTAAGTTGTCGTTTATGGTTTCGGACATTGTTGGAACACTCCGTTCCGTGCGATATTCTGCGGTGAGTGGCCACTCTTGTCTTGCAAGTACCGCACGATTTGACCGCTGTTTCCTTTTTGTCCGTTACCGTCATCAATCGACGTACACTCTCGCGTACATCGTGGTGGGAAGCCTCTTCCCGTCTATGTGCCTACGGCGGCAGAAAAGTATCTCGTACTCCCTGTCCCGCTCGGCAGTCCGCCTGAAAAAGGTGTCGTCGCTGAACACGACGTTGTTTTCCTCTCCGTCATAGCGGATACCGATTTTCTGCCTGACGATGAAATCCCTCGTCCTGTACACGTTGGTCGCACCGACCACGAATTCCGGCACTCTGTCGTTCATATCTCCGTTCCTCCTCTTTTTTCGATTTCGCCTTTGAAATACAGGCAAAGTTTCTGATTGATTTCCTTTACGTACTGCGGCGAATAATTCCGCTCCTCCGCAAGCGACGACTGCGTTCTGCCGATCACATACAGCGACACGTAGAAGTCGAACAACAGCGGCGGCGCCTTTTCGGCGATGCGGCTGTATCTCTCCGCCTTTCCTATGACCTCGTGCCGCACCTGTATCTCGTTCGCCTTGTCGAAAATCCGTCGGTGGGTGTAGTAGTATCGGATTTCCTGCAAATCTTCCCTCACCTTTTCCAGTTTCATTTGCCCGCCGTCCTTTTTCCGCCCGCCAGCGTGAATTGCGAAAGTATCGACTCCATGATTTCGGCGTCTTTCGCAGCCAGTCCCGCAGACAGCCTTTCGAGCAATTCCCTTTGCTTTTCGGTGAGATACCTTCTTCCGAGGCGGTATCCGTCGCGCACCCACACGCCGCCGCCCGTACCCTTCGCCGTGAAAATCGGATAAGACAGAGAGAGTTCCTCGATGTCGTAGCAAATCGTTCTGCGCGACACGCCGAGTTCGAACGCCAGATTGTCGATTGTGTCG